>CEQS01073880.1_pt1 | contig 18362 bp, 15 predicted proteins | sample 530981 | NCBI WGS metagenome assembly CEQS01 (sample SAMEA2621176, study PRJEB7988) | marine metagenome | biome: marine biome (ENVO:00000447); feature: mesopelagic zone (ENVO:00000213); material: "saline water (ENVO:00002010), including plankton (ENVO:xxxxxxxx)" | depth 800 m
AAATGACCTGTTCTATTCCATTGCCGGAATCGGGATCGTTGAAGAATTTGTCAAGATCTTACCCATTTTGCTTTTGGCCAGGTTCACCAAATTATTGAATGAACCTTTCGACTATTTGCTGTTTGGTACTCTGTCGGCCCTGGGGTTTGCCTTCATTGAAAACTCCATGTACCTCTACAGAAGCGAGCTAAATGCTATTGACGGCCGTGCGCTATACGCAAGCCCTGCACACATGATTCTAACTTCCTATATCTGTTACCAATGGGCCATGGCAAAATTCATTGATGAAAAGTATCGATTTTCAAAAGTGGCTACGGCATTTTTAGTTTCAGCAACGGCTCATGGGCTTTACGATTTCTGGCTCATAAGTGAATCTGCAACGGGTTTTTGGTTCATTTCAATCCTTATTTTATTGCTTGGAATGAAAATATGGGTGCGCCTGGCCAATAACCTGGTTAATATTTCCAATTTCTTTGATCCAAAGGTTCGGTTTGATGCCATTGGAAATAAGTATCACCTATCGCTCTATTTAATCGCCATTCTTTCTTTTACCTACGTATGTAAATCATTTCTTTACAGTAGCCACGATGCTAACGATCTTTTGTTGCATGCAGTATTCGATTATTCTTTTCTGTTGGCTTTTCTTGGAATTAATTTTGCCAACATTACCATTATTCATGGATACCTTGCCCCTGTTATTGAAAGACGCAGTTTTTCAATTGCCCACTTTTTCCCGCTCGGAATAAATAAGAAAAACTGTACCGGAATACGACTAAAGCTGTTTATATCGGAAAAACAAAAAAAGTATCACCAATCGGAGAGGCTTTACAGTCAACTACCTGTATACGGAACATTGGTTCGACAGGTGGTCTTTAACGGCGACATTAGCTTTTACTTTTTTGTTCCCGAAAAGCAAATCATGCTTAACGATGTTTGGTCCGATTGCTTTCTGATAACCAACCTGGATGCCGATAGGCCCCTTTCTTCCAAACGCTCGGTAATGGCTGAATTGTATGGATTAAATTCAAGTGCCGATTTGACTTCAAGCGTATTTACCAGTAAGATGGCTAAACGAATCAATCTGGTTGGTTCCAAGCGTGCGATTAGCTCAAATAACAAAGAATAGCGAGTGATTAATTAGCTTCTCGAATAAGAATAATAGCTTTTATTAGAATTACTGACTACCTTTGTCGCTTCTTAGCATTTAAAAGCTAGGTCGGCAACCCAAGAAAAGGTTGCGTTTACTTGCCAGACGATCTAAACAAAAATCTAACAGTCAATTACCGCAAGTAAACTATGGGACTTTCAATAGCCAAGCGCAGTTAGCGATTTCATTTCCATTTTAATTTCAAAAATCTTAGGTATTGGCACAGCGCTAAGTCAAAACCAAATTAATAAGCGATAATTCTATTGTCGCGTAAATACAACTATGAATAACACATCAATTAACAAAGACAAAAAAAGAAAATCAAACTGGCGAAAGAAAAAAGCCAAATTGGGTAATCCCCACAGACCAGGATCAGAATCCAATGCTCCTAGCAGGAGCACAAGAAACAAACGAAATAATAAACCAAATCGGCAAGGAAGGCCAAAACAGGGACCTTCTAAGTTGAACCCGGAATTACTAATTCATAAGGCAGTTCAATTAGAGGTAAAAGACTTTAGGGCCAATCGTCAATTCGATGATTTGCCTTTAAATACTAGGCTAAAGCAAAACCTTAAGCACAAAGGTTATGAGAGGCCATCGGAGATTCAGGACAAAACTTTAGATATACTATTGAAAGGCCAAGACATTTTGGGAATTGCTCAAACCGGAACCGGAAAAACAGGAGCTTTTTTAATCCCAATTATTGAGCAACTAATCGATCAAAAAAGAAACAATCATGCAATTGTGGTTGTACCCACTCGCGAATTAGCAGTGCAAGTGGAGGAGGAATTCAAAACCATGACAAAGGGATTGGGGCTTTACAGCCAGGTTTTTATTGGGGGAACCAATGTAAATAAGGACATTAAAGCACTGAGAAGAAGCATTAACGTAGTTATTGGTACTCCGGGAAGGTTATTAGATTTAGCGGACCGAAGGGCGCTGGATTTAAGAAAAATAAATACCCTGGTACTGGACGAATTCGATCGAATGTTAGACATGGGATTCATACATGACGTAAAGCGAATAATTGCAGAAATGAAACAACGCAAACAGACCATGCTATTTTCTGCCACGCTTGACAAAAAACAACAATCACTTATCGATTTAATTCTTAATAACCCTGAAGTAGTAAAAGTAAGCTCTGGTGAAGCAACTAGTGATCATATTGATCAGGACATCATTCGACTGAATCCCGGAGAAAACAAACTCAAGCTTTTACAGACCATGCTAGCACATGAAGACTATCAGAAAGTCTTGATTTTCGATGAAGCGAAACACCGGGTAAACCGATTATGCGATAAACTTAAAAAAGCAGGATTCAAAGCCGATTGCATTCATGGTAATAAAACGCAAAATGCCAGGCAAAATGCTCTCGAAGCTTTTAAACGAGGTAAGGTAAATGTTTTAGTTGCTACAGATGTAGCCGCCCGGGGCATTGATGTGTCAGATGTTACTCACGTTATTAACTATGTTATTCCAATGACCTTTGACAGTTACATACATAGAATCGGACGTACCGGTAGGGCCGGTAAAATTGGAAAGGCCTTTACTTTTGTAGATTAACGAAATGTACAAACAGCGGTTTAGCCTAATAATCAGGATCCAGATTCAGTCTTTTTCTTAGCTCTGCTAATTTAGGATTAAGTTCTGCCATGCGTTCAAAGCGTTCTTTGTTGGTATAGTATTTTTTCTTTTGTTCTTCAACTCGTACTTCGGTTTCAATTTGGATTCCCCAATTGTTTAGCGATTCCCTAAGAAACCCAAGCAATTCTGTTTTGTGATGATTGAATTCACTTTCCTGAACTTTGTTATCGAAAACCATGTTCAATAGAAAATTTTCTCCAATCTCCGGTCTGCAACTCAGCATGGTACTGGTTAAACTGGCTCGCTTATCCTTCTTTAAAACGCCGATATACTGATTCCATTTCGCCTTGAAATCCTCCTCGTTAAATGGTGTTCTTGGACGATCCGAGAAATCTTCAATTTCCTCTTCTTCCGATTTAGGACCGGAATCATTCAGCATTGCATTTATGGAAACCGTTCCCGACTTAAACCCCTTGCCAAGCATTCCCTTTTTAATCTTTTTGACGGGTGTAGGGTTTGCTGATATGGTTTGGATTACCGGCCTTTCCTCTTCTTCGGGAGAAACATAGACTACTTGTTGAGTTGGAGCCGGAACCGCTTTGGGTTTTTTCGCAAGTTTATCGCCCTGGATGATAATCGGAAAGTCTTCCTCCTCTTCGAACCAATTAATTAACTGGACTTTTTTTTTTCGACCGCTTCGGTTATTGAGCAAAGCTGCATGAGGGTAATTTCAACCAGCAATCGCTGATTTTTACTGGCCTTGAATTGGATGTCGCACTTTGAAGTAATGCGCAAAGCAAATAACAACTCTTCACCGGTGAGCAATTCAGCTTGTTGGCGATACTTGTCTTTAATGTTTTCTCCAACGAGGAGTAATTCCAGGGTTTCAGGATTCTTACACACCAGTAAGTTCCTGAAGTGTTCGGACAGTCCACTGATAAAATTGTGCCCGTCAAAACCTTTGTCCAATACTTCATTGAAAATTAAAAGTGACTGGGGAATATCATTCTTATGAATGGCGTCGGTAATTCTAAAATAGTAATCGTAATCCAGAACATTTAAGTTCTCAATAACATCCTGGTATTTGATATCATTACCACAAAAACTTACAATTTGATCGTAAATGGAAAGGGCATCGCGCATGGCCCCATCCGCTTTTTGGGCGATAATGTGAAGGGCATCGTGCTCCGCTTTTACCTTCTCTTGTTTTCCTATTTCTTCCAATTGCTGAATAATGTCGGGAATTTCAATTCGTTTAAAATCGAAAATCTGACATCTGGATAAAATGGTAGGAAGAATTTTATGTTTCTCCGTAGTGGCTAAAATAAATATAGCATGAGGAGGAGGTTCTTCCAATGTTTTCAAAAAGGCATTAAACGCCGAAGCGGATAACATGTGAACCTCGTCAATAATATACACGCGATAATTTCCAACCTGAGGAGGAATTCTAACCTGGTCGATTAGGTGCCGAATATCGTCAACGGAATTGTTTGATGCAGCATCCAACTCAAAAATGTTGAACGAAAAATCATCATCGCCTTCATGATCTTCGGAAGTATTAATTTTTTTTGCCAGTATTCTGGCACATGTAGTTTTACCTACTCCCCTGGGACCTGTAAATAAAAAAGCCTGGGCCAAATGGTTACTGGATATCGCATTGTCCAGCGTTTTGGTTATGGAAGCTTGTCCAACGACATCCTCAAAGGTTTGAGGGCGATACTTTCTTGCCGAAACAACATAATTTTCCATTGGAGCAAATATATTAACCCCGCTCAGAAATGGTCCATGTAATTACCCTGTAGTTGTCAACAATTTTCCACCTCAACCGGCTTATTTTTGACTCGACGAATTGTTCCAATAAGCGCTACTAAACCTAGAGTTTGAACCAAAAAAATAGAGTGAATTCAAGGTTTGGTAAAAAGCAAAAAAAGCGTACTTTTGCCGACCCATTTCAAAAATGGTAAATAACATAAAATCAAATTTTTAAGAATAATGGTTAATTCGTACGAAACTGTTTTCATTTTAACTCCCGTTTTATCTGAAGATCAGGTAAAGGAAGCAGTAAAAAAAGTTGAAGCCACTTTAAAGGGTCAAAAGGCTAAAATTATTCATCGTGAAAATTGGGGGCTGAAGAAGTTGGCTTACCCAATTCAAAAGAAATCTACTGGATTCTACAATCTACTTCAGTTTGAAGCAGAAGGATCTTGCATAGAGCGATTGGAAATTGAAATGAAACGTGACGAGCGTATCATGAGATTTTTAACTGTAAAAATGGACAAACACGCTTTGGCATTTGCAGAGAGTAGAAGAATGAAAAACAAAAACGCTGAAAAAGCAGCTCCGGAAGCTGAAGCATAAACCTATTAAAGCAAAAGAAAATGGCTGCAAATAACGATATCAGATACCTTACTCCTATTAATATTGAAATTAAAACGGAGAAATACTGTCGCTTTAGAAAAAGCGGAATTAAATACATCGATTATAAAGATCCTGAGTTTTTGGTGAAATTCGTAAACGATCAGGGTAAAATGTTACCTCGAAGAATTACTGGAACTTCATTGAAATTTCAAAGAAAGGTTGGCGTTGCGGTAAAACGTGCTCGTCACTTAGCAATTATGCCTTATTCAGGTGATCTTATCAAATAGTTAAGGAGGGTTTTTAAGATGGATATTATTTTAAAGAAAAACGTTGACGGACTAGGTGAGGTTGACGATTTAATCACGGTTAAGAATGGATATGCACGTAATTACCTGATCCCTCGAGGTGATGCAATTATTGCTACCGATTCTACTAAAAAAGTTCGTGAAGAGAACTTAAGACAACGTGCTCACAAAATCCAGAAAGTAAAAGACGAAGCTGAAAAAGTAGCTAAGAAACTTACTGAAGCAACACTGCAGGTAGGTGCTAAAGTTGGTGAAAATGGTAAAATTTTCGGTTCGGTTACTAATTTACAATTGGCTGATGCCATTCAAAAATTAGGATTTGAGGTTGAGCGTAAAAACATCACAATCAAAAATGAGCCGATTAAAGAAATCGGAACATTTGATGCCGTTGTTAAATTACACAGAGATATTACAGCTGAAATTAAATTTGAAGTTGTAGGAGAGTAATAAAGATACTCACTTAAAATATTGAAAGCCGTTGTATGTTACATGCAACGGTTTTTTTTTGAGTGTTGTAGGATAATGTGGGTTAACCAAGCTACCATATAAAAGTTATGTCATTCCGTAAGAATAGATGAGCCTATTGAGGAACGAAATAGATGCGAACCGACGAAGGAGTTCAGCGAAGCTAATCTTCTTTACGGAATCTCATAGACAATTGAGGAGATTCCGTATAATTATCTCACACAACTCACATCGTGACTTGGTTCGATTACGTTTACGGAATTACTGTACTAAATTATGTACCACTCATACCATTCCGCTAAATAGCCTTTTTTATGCTCTATTGGATACCTATGAAATATTACTTAACCACCCAACAGCCATTTCAAGACAGGAAACTTATTAAAGAAATAAAATCTGGAAAGCTTGCTTAGAGAATTCAACTGCCAACATGATAAATGTAAAAAGGGTTCTAAAAGAACCCTTTTTACATCAACCAACCAACCTTAAACTAAACTATAATGAATCAAGCGATTCGCTTTTTATTAAGCGAACTCCATACCATGAATCTGAATTCGATGCCAAAACCCATAAGACACTGATTACATGCGTATTGAGATTTTAGGATAAATATCTCTATAAGAAATTTTGTCCCAATTTGGGAATTAAGTGTTCAGAATGGTTCATTTCCCCTTTAATACGTCGTTGTCTGCATCCAGGATTACCTTAGTTACATTGGCCATATCCAGTTCTATTTTTGAATCCCAAACTGGCTCAATCATTTTTAAATCATAAAACCTATCTTCTCCCTGCTTGGACTTCAACGTCAACCGAACTTTCACCGGGTAAAAGTATTTTCCTACTTGCTCAACTTTTATGGATCCATTTTTCTTCCAACTCAATTGAAACTCGGGAACTCCAGGCTGGTACAGCCAGGCATTAAAGAATGGGGTAAGTGACTCACCGGATGCCTGTTCCAAGTGTTTCATGAATTCCGAAGTGAGCGAATTGCCAAATTCATTGGTTTTATAATAGGATCGAACACTCTCCCAAAAAGCCTCATCACCAACGTAGTTTCTTAGCATATGAAGGAACCAGGCTGCTTTTTGGTATGTGCATGGATTCAATAGCCTGTTGAGGTTGGTTATGGTTGTATCAATTATGCTTGAATTGGGAAACTTGGACATATACCCCAAAACTCTTTTCCTGTTCCTTTCCATGCCCTCCCGAAACGCAGCATCAGAATGGACTTCCTGTTTATACACCTCTGTTAAGTAGGTTGCAAAACCCTCGCTTAGCCATACGTGATGCCAATCTGCTTCACTTGCAGAATTACCAAACCATTGATGTGCAATTTCATGAGCAAATAACCCCTCTGAACCATTTTTCCCATCAATGGAATTCTCGTGGTAGAAAATACAACCGGCATTTTCCATACCACCATAGCGGGTTTTCGACTGTACGTTAGCCAATTGATAATATGGATAGGGGCCTATTTTCTTGACAAACCAGCTTAAAATTTCAGTGGTAGAGCAATAATCACTAAAACCTTCTTGCTCTTCTTGTGGATATACCCAGGCTGAAACAGGTGTGAAGTCGCTTGCATTGCAATGTCGAACAGCAAACCTGGCTGCACCAAAAACCATAACCTTAGTAGGCAACTGTTGGTAAGAGCGATAGGCCGTCCTTCGCATTCCATTAACCAGGTCTACAACCTCTACCTGAACTCCATTTGAAATTACCTGGTACTTAACGGGTGCGGTTACAATAAACTCGGATGTAGCCTTTTCATAGGGATGGTCTATAACAGGAAGGTATTGATGTGCCCGGTTTGGCCAATTGTCGCAAAAGAACGTTCGGTCTCCGTGCTTGTTCTCCGAAATTATTAATCCGTCCTTGGGAACCCCTTTATAGCTTAACCCAATCTGATATTCACCAGGATCAGCACTTAAATCGATCACTAATTTTTCGCCTTTATGATTGAACGTCAAACTTCCTTCTTTTCCTTCCACCCCCAAAACCAACATTCCCTGGCCATTTTCGGTCACATTTTGAAAATCCAGGGTTAATTGGCTAATTGACTGCTTAATTTTCAGAGATATAGTCGTTTTCCCAAATAGGGAATCGTTATTATCGCTAATCTTTAACTCAAATTTATAGTGCGTAATATCGACTGACGGATTCCTTGGATAACCATCTTGCGAGGCCAGGTTTCCAGTTTGAAAAAAGAGAAAGAATAAAACTATGGAAAGGTATTTCCGCATAATTAATCCTGTCCGTTCTTAATGAACCGACCGGTGAATTTACCTTGATCGCTGTTCAGCACATAGAGGTAAACTCCGTTGGTGTATTCTTTTAAATTCAACTCGAACCTACCTTCCAAATACCCTTTTTGAATTTCCTCAACTTGTCTGCCGGAGAAGTCCAGAATATGAAGCGATACATTCGTTAGCTTTCTGGTTATATCAAAGTTTATCATGTTTCCTGCCGGATTAGGATAAAGCTTTAACTGGCTTTCGTCTTCTGGTACCGGCGCATTGGAAAGCAAGCTTTCGTTTATGGTTGAATCCCGTTCAGCCAATACATACTCTCCCAGTTTCATGTTGTTAATTTGTACTGCACCACGTTTATCGGTTGGTGACCCAACAACAATTGTATAGTCGTCATAGATTTCCCATTCTCCCCCAATTTCCCTATGCAGTAGAATTAAACTGTCTTCGTGATATTCAACCAATCCACTATCAATCTTATTGAACCCTCCATCGTAAAAGGTGGTTCCTGTTAACGAAACCGTTCCTCCATTAAATCCATGCAAATACCAATAACGGGTTTTGCTCACCCGTGCGCCCAACCGAACCATGTTTTCGACGGAAATTGAGGGGTTAGTCCAGTGAGTTTCTAATCTTAATTTTGATGTGTCCGTGATGGAATTAACGGCAATATTAAAGTCCGTGTTTGCTGTATTCATGGCACCAACAGAGTACAATGTATCGCGGCTGGAAGTTGTAGCATAACTAATCTCGTAGTTTGGATTAAGTTCAACATGAACTACGTTAACCGGAAATTGATACTTGTAAGTGTTTACCTGACCATTAAATCGGATTACCCTTTCCCAATGATTCTGATTGGCATCGTAAAACCTAATGGTAATAGGCATATCAGTAAATAAAATCTGAGACCCGGCCATTTTCTGAAGAACAGTAACCTCAACATCATACAATCCCGGAGTTGCCTTTGAGCTCCAGCTTCTCAATTGATAGTCTGGCAATCCAATTCCAAAAATCCACTGATCGAAAAAATTATTTAAATCTACACCAGTTTCAAATTTCAGTTTATCTCTAAATTCAAAAGCATCCATGTAATTGAATTTAAATCCTTCGAGTGTACTTTTCAGTCCAGCAAAGAACAACGAATCTCCCATAAATCGTCGCAGGTTATGAGCCGCGATAGAACCCTTTCTATACGAATGAATACCATAGGTATGAACCCTGGGGATTCCTGATAACGGCTGGTACCCATCTTCGTTTAAATGGGCATGGCGAACCACCTGGTATAAGTTTGATTCTTTCTCCCTGTTCATGGCATCCAGCCCATATAGATCTTCTAAAAAAAGGTATTCACTAAAAACAGCCATTCCTTCATTGATCCACATATCGCGGTCCGACTCACACGTGACTAGATCTCCCCACCAATGATGGGCCAGTTCGTGGGCCATGATCTTTTCATTGGAAATTGAATTTTCCGGAAAGGCAATGTTGGTAGCATGTTCCATAGCTCCAATGTTGGTAATTGAATATCCGACTTTGTCCCAACGGTATGGACCGAAACGTCTTTCGAATGTGGTATAAGCTGAATCTAAATTCCTAAATCCCACCTTGAGCCTGTTTACGTCCCTTGCTTTTGAATATAGTTCTACAGGCATACTACCATAAACTCCGTTGATGGTATCCCTTGTAAGTACATAATCCGATATGGCAATTCCGTACAAATAGGTTGGAATCTCCTGCTTTAAATTCCAGGTGGTCGTTTTAACGGCTCCATTTATAACCTCACTCTCTAAAATTCCACTCCCTGTAGCTGTAACATTAGTATCTGTTTTTACAGATACCCGATAGGTTGCTTTTTCAATAAAATTATCAAAGCAAGGATGCCAGACCTTGCCCAGATTATGCGGTATAGATTCGAATCCAACACCTAAATTAAACGAGTATGAACTGTTTCTGTGCCATCCACCCCAGTTTTCATTAAAGGGGGTTCCATGGTAATACACTTTTATTTCAGTACTATCTCCTTTTCTAAGCCTGGTAATTGGTACATATAAAATTGAATCATCATGAGAGAAAGGAATTATTGTTCCATTAATGTCTTTAACACTATCAACCTTTAACCGAATTAAGTCCAGGCTAATATTGTCAACGCTATCCAATATAGCTTTAAACTGAATAAGACAGCTCCCTTTTAATTCGGTGCCAGTCCAATCCAGGGATACCTCATAATGTTTGATATCTATGGTATCGGATTTAAATGTTTCACCAACGGGCCATGAACTTCCAACATGCGCCGAAACCAGTTGAGAAAAAAACAACAATACAGAAACCAGAAATATTCTCATCTAACCAATTGAATTTGAACTACGAATACAATTACTCATTACTATTGGTTTAACAATTCAGCCAGTTTAGCATCAAGTTCTGCCCCTCTTAGATTTTTGGCTACGATTTTCATTTCACCATCAATCAGAAAGTTAGCAGGTATACTTCTAATGTTATACTGCAGAGCCGAAGGCGAGTTCCAAAACAACAAGTCACTTACCTGAGCCCATTCTAACCTGTCGGTAGCAATTGCCTGCTTCCAGCTTTCCGCTTCCTTATCCAGGGAAACTCCATAAATCTCAAATCCCTTGGAATTGTGATTTTTATAGGCTTGAACTACAGCTGGATTTTCAGCTCGGCAAGGTTTACACCAGGAAGCCCAAAAATCGACCAATGTATATTTCTCACCCAGGGCATCAGACAATCTTAAGTCTTCACCTTTTGGAGTTTTAGAAACCATATCCGGAAAAACAGAACCTGGCATAAGCCTTTTCGCCATCTGAACCCGATTATCAAATTCTTTATAAAGGTCAGTCTCCCCGATCTTACTCTTTAGTCCAGCCAGCACTTCTTCGTACAATTCAATCTCTTGTTCGGGATCAAAACGTTGAATTGCAGAGAGGCTAGCCAATTTATCCGGGTTCTCTTCAATAAATTTCCTGGTCCTACTCATGGCATCATCGTTCATTATCATTTGTGCCTGGTAAACTGCTTGTGCTTTTTGAATGTCCTGGCTCGCCTGAGCATTCTTCATTTCCATTTGAAGTGAGTCCATTTGAGCGATGTAATCGTTCATGAGTTCATTCAACTCCTTTAGTTTATCCGATTCCATAGACCCTGTAACATCGTAGGTTCCTTCCAGATCGTTCACATCGGCTGATACCGTTAATGTTTCAGCTGGGGCAATAATGAAATTAAAAAAGTTGTTGTTCGAAATAAAGATTCTGTAAAAACCAAGGCGTTCTATTTCAGGGGCTAACTCAAAGTTACCATCCATATCGGGCAATATGGTATCGATGGTGGCTATGTCACGGCTTGTTAACTTTTGCAATAGAATTTTCTCACCACCGGCAATGTTCTCTAACTTACCGGAAATATAATTGGCCGATGCGCTTGGTTCAATTTTTGGGTCGCAACTGAATAGAATGAGCGAGCCAGCAAATAGAGTAATAATCAAAGTGTTAGAAAGTTTCATTGTCTGCAATTAAACTGTTTTTTATTCTTTTGGATAAATGTATTTATTAAAAGGCATCACACTGGATTACCCTTCCAATTCTTTTCTTAATAATTGACTAGTCAATTTGGGGTCAGCTTTACCTTTCGATAATTTCATTACTTCTCCCATGAAAAGACCCATAAGTCCTTTTTTACCGTTTCTATATTCCTCAACCTTGTCCGGATATTTGCCAATAGCAGCCGATATAAATTCACCCAAAGCAGCCGTGTTACTTTCCTGAATCCAATTATTCTCCTGTGCAATATCCAATGGAGATTTATCAGGGTTTTTCAACAGCAGTGGATAAATCTTTTGATTCGCAACTGAATTACTCACCTTATCATCATCGACCAGGGCAATAAGTTCAGCTATCTTTTGTGCGGAAATTGGAAATTCAGAAATGTGTATTCCTAATTCATTTAAATAACCTTTAACAGGCCCCATAAGCCAGTTCGCCGCACCTTTATAATTTTTTGTGTGACTTATAAGCTCCTCAAAGTAAAGCGCTATTGATTTGGAGTCCACAATTATTTTGGCATCATATTCCGACAACCCTAACTCGTTCAGGTATTTATCCAAAAGCTCAGCAGGTAACTTCGGCATGGTTTTCCTTATGGAAGCAATGTCATTTTCCCGAATAATTACTGGTTGCAAATCAGGTTCCGGAAAGAATCGATAATCGTTAGCATCTTCCTTGCTTCTCATGCTAAAGGTTGTGCCATTGGCCGCATCGAAACTCCTTGTTTCATGCACAATTTCTTCTCCGCTTTCCGTACACTCAATTTGACGAGCTATTTCATATTCAATGGCTCGCTGAACGTTACGAATGGAATTCATGTTCTTAACCTCAACCTTGGTTCCAAGCTTCTTATCACCTTTAAGCTTAATGGAAATATTGGCGTCACAACGAAGACTCCCTTCTTCCATATTTCCATCGCAGATATCTAAATAACGAACCAGCTTACGAACCTCAGACAAATAGTTGTAGGCTTCGGTACCATTAATCATATCCGGTTCACTCACGATTTCCAGTAAGGGCACTCCAGCCCTGTTCAGGTCAATTAGAGTATTAAAAGGGTCCTGATCGTGAATACTCTTTCCGGAATCCTCTTCCATGTGGATCCTGGTGAGTGCAATCTCTTTAGGATTGCCATCAATATCTTCAATTACAATTTTACCTCCTGTGCAAATTGGTGTGGTGTCCTGAGTAATTTGATATCCCTTGGGTAAGTCACCGTAGAAGTAGTTCTTTCGGGCAAACTCATTCACTTCCCGGATATCGCAGTCACAAGCTATGCCTAATTTAATTGCAAAATCAAGCAACTGTCGGTTAAATACCGGAAGTGTTCCGGGATGAGCCAAAGTAACTGGACTTACCTGTGTATTTGGTATGGCTCCGTATTCGTTTTTATCACTACTGTACGCCTTGCTCCTGGTTAACATTTGGGCATGAATCTCAAGCCCAATAACTGCTTCGTACTTCTCGTGTTCTTTACTCATTCTTATGAAACGTGGCGCAAATTTATGGATAATAAAAGGTCAATTTTAGTTCAGTTGACCAAGTATCTGTGTTATTATATCAGTCATTATTGGTTCAGTCTTAGCGGCGGCGGCCTGAACATCTTCGTGAGTCACCTTTACTATTTTTCCAGGTACCCCTAAATCGGTAATTACACTCATTGCAAAACATGGAATTCCCATGTGCCTCGCAGCAATTACCTCGGGTACAGTAGACATACCAACCGCATCGGCTCCAATGTTTCTCACATATTGATATTCTGCCGGAGTTTCTAAACAAGGACCACTAACACCCGCATAAGAACCAACCTGCAATTTATACCCCTGGTTTTCAGCAATTTCAAACGCCATTTTAATAAGTCGGTGGGAATAGGGTTCACTCATATCCGGAAATCGCGGTCCTAATTCATCAATGTTTGGGCCCATAAGTGGGTTATCCCCAAACAGATTAATGTGATCGTTTTGAACCATGATATCACCAATGGAAAAATCGGGATTTACACCGCCACTGGCATTGGACAGAAAAAGGGTTTCTATTCCCAGGAATTTCATAACACGAATTGGGAATACCACCTGATTCATGCTGTAGCCTTCATAGTAATGAAACCGGCCTGCCATGGCCATAACATCAACACCACCCAACTTGCCGATAAGCAGCTTTCCGGCATGCCCTTCAACGGTAGAAACTGCAAAATGAGGGATATCATCATAGTCGAAACTACACTCAATATCAATTTTATCGGACAGCCCACCTAGCCCCGATCCCATAATAATTCCCACTTTGGGAATTGTTATGGTTTGGGCCTTAATGTAATCAATAGCCTCCTGTATATCTTTTAACATAGGTTAGAATGTTTTCATCAAATTCTTTCTTGTCGTTTCCGTGAAATTCGACTTCCACCGGAACGTAATATATTGGTAAGCCACCCAGCTCCTCTTCAATACCAGGAACCAGTAATCGCATGGCGTCTTTTTCGGTAGTAAGTATGATTTTATTATCGGCTTTTAAATCCCTATAGGCTTTTGTAACCCTATTAATATCGGACATGGTAAAAACATGGTGATCGGGAAAATTGAGATGTTCGATGCTCTTCACCTTGTCTTTAATAGCGAAATACATATTCTTCGCACGGGCAATCCCAGTCAGCAAAATCACGTTCAACTTTTGATTCATTTCAGGAACATCTTCCTTTTGCTTATCATAAACATGTACCAGGTTCCTATATTTGAAATAGCTGAAATATACTGTTTGATACTCCTTTAAATTGAGTTTAGTCCTTATAGCCCGTGCATCAACGGGTGAAAAAATAGAAGGACACTTGGTAACAATAATAAAATCGGCTCGTTTTGCACCAAGTTGTGGTTCTCTCAAGTAACCCGACGGTAAAAGCAGATCATTGATGTATAACCTTGAATATTCGGTTAAGAGAATATTCAGACCCGCGGAAACCGAACGATGTTGAAATGCATCGTCCAAAATGATACACTTAATCTTTGGATATAGCTCCTTTAATCGCTCAATACCTCGCTTGCGATTGGCATCTACCGCAACCTTTACATTGGGATATTTGCTGTAAAACATTCGGGGTTCATCACCAACATCAAAGAATGTAGAATTCTCATTTACTTCTACAAAGCCCGATGTTTTACGGCCATAGCCACGACTTAGCGTAGCAACCTCAAATTTGCTTTGAATCAATTTTACCAAATATTCAACATGGGGTGATTTACCTGTTCCTCCGGCTGCCAGATTACCAACATTAATGACAGGATACGGAAATGACTTTACCGGTAAAATTCCCATATCGAAAAGAAAATTTCGAATGAGGACCACCATTCCGTACATAAGGGCGAACGGATAAAGTAAAAGTCTAAGTACTCGCATAATAGGGGCGGCAAATTTATAAGTATTTATTTGCTATTAGCCCTAACACAATACCTTTGAACTTCATTTTAATCTTTATATGTTAATAGCAGAAATTATTGATAAACTGGAAGAATGGGCTCCGCCATCTTATCAGGAGAATTATGACAACGCCGGGCTAATCTGTGGCAATCCAAAAGAGGTGGTTTCTGGTGTTTTGGTTTGCCTGGATTCTATTGAGGATACCATTGACGAGGCCATAAAACTGGGTTGTAATCTAATCATAGCCCACCACCCGATCGTGTTTAAGGGGTTAAAAAAAATAACTAGCCATACCTATGTGGAGCGAACCTTGATTAAGGCAATAAAAAATGACGTTGCCATTTATGCTATGCATACCAACCTGGATAGTGTAACCACCGGTGTCAATTATAAGATTGGAAATTTACTAGGGGTTAAAGAACCGAAAATATTGGCACCACAAAAAGGAACGCTGGAAAAACTGGTTACTTATTGTCCAAATGATAAGGTGGAAGAACTACGAAATAAACTTTTTGAAGCTGGTGCGGGTAAACTTGGTGATTACGATTCCTGCTCGTTTAACCAGGAAGGTATTGGGACATTTCGGGGCCTGGAGAATTCTAACGCTTACGTTGGAGAAAAACTAAAACTACATTCAGAAAGTGAAACCAAAATTGAGGTGGTACTACCAACTTATTTAAGGCAAAAGGTTATAAAAAACCTCCTTCAATTCCATCCTTACGAAGAAGTTGCTTATGAAATCTATTCTATAGAAAATGAAAATACCTACGTTGGATCAGGAATGGTTGGTGAGTTGGCTGATGAAATAACGCTATCGGATTTCTTCGATATCCTTAAAAAAACCTTTCACCTCAAAGTAATCAGGCACACGGGAAACCCGGACAGCAAAGTTAGGCGAATAGCCTGGTGTGGCGGGGCTGGAAGCTTTTTACTCAAAAAGGCAATTGGAGCTAAAGCTGATATTTTTATTACTGGGGATTTCAAATATCACGAATTTTTTGACCACGAAAACAAGGTTGTAATTGCGGACATTGGACACTACGAAAGTGAGCAGTTTACAGCACATTTAATTGTCGATTTTTTAAAGGAAAATTTTAATAAATTTGCCGTCCATTTATCGGGGGTTAATACTAACCCTGTAAACTATTACTAAGGAAGCGAATATGGCTAAAAAGAAAGGTACTTTATCAATTGAAGAAAAACTAAGATCACTTTATGATTTACAGTTAATCGATTCTCAAATTGATAAAATACGATCTACTCGCGGAGAATTACCTAAAGAGGTTGTTAACCTTGAGGAAGAGATTAAGGAAATTGAAGCTCGTGTGGACAAACTAAACGAGGAAAAAGTGCATTTGGATGCTGAAATAGGAAAAAAGAAAATCGCTATTAAAGAATCTGAAACTCAAATCGCCCGGTTTAAAACTCAATTGAACGACGTTAAAAACAACAGGGAGTACGAAGCTCTTTCTAAGGAAGTTGAATACCAAACCCTGGAAATTGAATTGGCAAACAAAAGAATTAACGAATATGGCGCTAAGATTGCCAATAAGGATGAGATTCTGGAAATTGCCGTTGATAAGCTAAACGAAAGAAAAGAAGACCTTCGAGTTAAACAAGACGAACTTGGAAACATTGTAGCTGCTAATGAAAAAGCAGAAAGCTCCTTAACCAAGCTATCTGAGAAGTATGAAAAAGACATTGAAGAGCGTCTTCTTGTTGCCTATAAAAGAATTAGAGATAATTCTAAAAATGGATTGGCGGTAGTACCGGTAATTGACGGAGCAACTTACGGTTCATTCTTTAAGGTTCCGCCTCAAAGAGAAATTGATCTTAGAGCGCGTAAGAAAATTATCGTAAGCGAGCATTGCGGACGCATTTTGGTTGACAATGAAATGGCAACTGAAGAACAAGAAAAAATGGGAAAAGTTTTTGCATCTGCATAGACGACTTCAACATTCATAATATTTAAGAAAGCCTCTCCATTTGGAGGGGCTTTTTTTATACTTCAATTCGTATCTGAAATTCTAAACATCAAAATGAGGGGTTTCCCCTATTGATAGCTATTCATTTACTTTCGACCTTAGTAGAATTCATTTTTATTAATTCAAGTCGTACCAAATTGTACGATTTACTAAACTTAAATTATTATGAAAAAATCAAGATTACTTTCTGCACTGGTGCTTATAGGTGTTCTTATGCTATCCAGCAAAATTTATTCTCAAACTACCGATGTAGTTACCATGCAAAATTTATCTACTAAGTCGACCGGATGTGACGTAGAAATGAGAATTCGATATGCCGATGAATATTCAGGATGTGCTCAATCTTGGAGCGGTTGGCACTTTGTTGCCTGGACGGGAACCGGTGGCGGTGGACACTACGTAACCTGGAATTTACCTGCTGGAGCTAAGCCTACTGAATTTGAAATTCGCTCCTTTGCAATCCCAGCAAACGTAAGGCACGTACAAATTGATAACGATGTTATGACTCCTACTCAAAATTGCCCTAGCGGACCATATGTAGATGATAGCGGAACTGATAACGGAGCCGCGTTAGACGGCTCATGTCAAGGAGCAAACACCTATACACCTACTTATCAGGATGACATTATTTGGAGCTATAATGCCGCCAATAACACTCTAAGCATACGCTGGTTACCATAGGACATCTTCGGTTCTCTACACCCAATAAGCCTCACGAGAAATTAGTACTTACTCGTGAGGCTTTCTGTTTTATATGACCAAATAAACCTGCAAGGATATTTTATACTTTAGGCACACCTAAAAAATCTACTATGAAAAAAATAATATTCCTGGTGTGCATGACCTTAAGTGCAGGGTTAACTGCCCAACAACTTGAAAATCCTGGTTTCGAGGATTGGGAAGGCAGTGGTAACAAGGCAGAACCTGTAAATTGGAGTTCATTAAAAACTGCTACCCCATCTACCTTGGCCAACTTTGCACCAACAGTTCTATCGGAAGCAGGAAACGCTCATTCCGGGTCCAAATGTGTTGAACTGGAGAATAAAAAAGTATTTGGAACAGTAGCGACTGGTATTTTAACTAACGTATTGGTTCATGCAAATGCTGATGTAACGAAGTCTTACGTTGCAACTGATGTGGCTGACGACAAATGGAATACCCCATTAAAGTACAAGCCCGACAGCCTGGTAGGCTGGTACAAATATGATCCGGCAGGTACTGACTATGGTTCGGCACTCGCAGTGATCCATAAAGGAACAGCTAAAGCTCCCGATGCTGCCAAAACCAATTATATTGCAACGGCCAAT
>CEQS01074309.1_pt1 | contig 18246 bp, 21 predicted proteins | sample 530981 | NCBI WGS metagenome assembly CEQS01 (sample SAMEA2621176, study PRJEB7988) | marine metagenome | biome: marine biome (ENVO:00000447); feature: mesopelagic zone (ENVO:00000213); material: "saline water (ENVO:00002010), including plankton (ENVO:xxxxxxxx)" | depth 800 m
ATCCTTTGGTGAGTGTTCTTGATGTAGCCAATCTTAAAAGTATGAACAACTGGGTTGGTGTAAAAATGACCAGTGATTTATACGTGATCACACTTAAAGACCATGATTGTGGGATGCTCTATGGTAGAAGTCATTACGATTTTGAGGAAGGTGTGCTTGCATTCTACGAACCCGGCCAGGTTGTTACTCAGACAGAAGAGATTAATGAAGAAGAGCAAAGTGGTTGGATGTTGTTCTTTCATCCTGATTTATTGCGAAAATCTGCGTTAGGCAGAAAAATCCAGGAATATTCGTTTTTTTCTTATGGTGTAAATGAGGCACTGCATTTATCGGATCAGGAAAGGAGAATGCTGTACGATACTGTTTCAAAAATTGAATTTGAATACAACCAGAATATTGATGGACATACCCAGGAACTAATTGTAAACAACATTGAATTGCTTCTGAATTACAGCAATCGATTTTACGAAAGGCAATTCCATACCCGAACCAATACACACAAAGATGTAGTTATTCAATTTGAAACCTTGCTGAAGGCCTACATGAGCTCGGATAAGCTGGTTAATGAGGGTATTCCCAGCGTGGCCTATTTTGCAGATCAGGTACATTTATCTGGCAATTATTTGAGCGATCTCTTAAAAAAGGAAACTGGAAAAAACGTAAAGGATCACGTTAATAATTTGTTGATTGATAAAGCAAAAACCATGTTGCTAAGTTCAGGTGACACGGTAAGTGAAATAAGTTATAAGCTTGGTTTTAACTACCCCCATTATTTTACCAGGATGTTTAAGCTTCACACGGGTCAAACTCCAAATGATTACAGAACCATAAATTGATTTACTAAGTGATATTGGTATTTTAGGCGAATGGAGCGTGGAGGTTATATTTATATAATGGCTAACAGGATCAGGTCTGTATTGTATGTCAGGGTAACTTCTCAACTTTCAATACGAGTTGATAATCATAAAAATGGAATAGGATCTCAATTCACTTCCAAATACAAGTGTATCGACCTTATTTATTATAAAGGTTTTCCTTTTATTGTGGAAGCCATTAAAAGGGAAAAGCAAATGAAAAAGTGGAAACGGGACTGGAAAATGAATGTTATCCGAGAATTGAATCCAAATTTGGATGACTTATCGTCTATAGTTTTTAAAGAAAGATTATGAGATTCCTGAATCCACTTCGCTCCTCAGGAATGACATCTAGTAAAAATACTTTTGTTGTTGGGGTTTTAATTATTTCAGCGACACCCCAATCGTCATTCCTGCGAATGCAGGAATCTCAAAGTCTTATAAGATAAAGAAGTAAACTAAGAGTTATGAAGGTAATTATTACAGGAGCAACCGGAATGATTGGAAAAGGTGTTTTATTGGAGTGCCTCGATCACGAGAGTGTAACCGAAGTATTAAGCATTTCCAGAAGATCACTTGAAATAGATCATCCTAAATTGAAGGAACTGATTCACGCTGATTTTTCTGAATTTGATTCTGTAAAGGGGCAACTGGTGAGTTACGATGCAGTATTCTGTTGTATGGGAGTTAGCGCGGCTGGAATGACCGAAGAAAATTATACCCGTTTAACTCATGATTATACCATGGCATTGGCTAGAACTCTTATAGCCATAAACCCTGAAATGACACTGACTTATGTATCGGGTCAGGGAACTGATTCATCGGAGAAGGGGAGAAGCATGTGGGCCAGGGTAAAAGGAAGGCTTGAGAATGACTTGCTCAGGCTTGGTTTTAAGGGAGCCTTTATGTATCGGCCCGGAGGAATTATTCCACTGAAAGGAATTCAACCAAGTTCTAGGCTTTACCGGGTATTGATTACCTATTTAAAATGGTTGCTTTATCTAATGAAAGCATTGGCCCCTAATTCCATTGTCGATACCACCCAAATTGGTCTCTCAATGATTAATATAGTACAGACCGGTTACGAAAAGAAAATCATTGATCCAAAAGACATCATTGCTACAGCTAAATAATTACCGATCTGCTGTTCAGTAATTTGTGTTAGCCTTTCTGTAATATATGTTTAATCCAGCATTCTTATGTTTATGACCTTTGTACCACAAAATTGTAGAACTCTATTAATTGAATTAAAATGAAGCAGATTGATAAAACAAAATCCGTAATGGTAACAGGTGCCAATGGATACGTAGCCAGTTGGTTGGTAAAAAAGTTATTGGACGAAGGCATGACGGTTCATGCTGTAGTTCGGGACCCAAACAATGAAAAAAAGATTGGTCATTTAAAGAAGGCGGCTGAAAATGCCAAGGGTAAGCTAACGTTTTTTGCCGGTGATTTACTAAAACCCGGTTCCTATACCGAAGCCATGCAAGGATGTGAGTTGGTCTATCACACAGCTTCACCGTTTACGACTACAGTAAAAGATCCTCAGAAAGAATTGATCGATCCGGCGGTTAATGGAACCGTCAATGTATTGAGTTCCGCCAATGAAGTAGATTCTGTAAAGCGGGTAGTGGTAACCAGTAGTTGTGCTGCCATTTATACTGACGCTATTGATACGGTTAATGCACCCGGAGGAAAACTAACTGAGGAAGTCTGGAATTCAACTTCATCCCTTGACTATCAACCTTATTCGTACTCTAAAACCCTTGCTGAAAAAAAGGCGTGGGAAATGGAAAAAGCACAAGTTCGATGGGACCTAATCACAATAAATCCATCATTTGTAATGGGCCCGGCATTAAACCCAGCCAACACGACCTCTGAAAGCATTAACGTGCTAAAAATGTTTGGAGATGGAGAGATGAAAATGGGAGTGCCAAAAATGGGAGTCGGGGTAGTTGATGTTAGAGACCTGGCAGAAGTGCATTATAGAGCAGGATATACTCCAGAGGCTAAAGGACGTTATATAGCATCCGCTCATAACACGGATTTTCTGGAAATGAGTTCCGTGTTGATCCCTAAGTATGGAGCTAAATTCCCACTGCCTAAAAGGGCATTGCCCAAGTGGTTACTCATGATTGTTGGGCCAATGACCAACAAGCTTTTCACCAGAAGGTTCTTAAGGAATAATGTTAATGTGCCATGGAGAGCGGATAACTCAAAGATTAAAAGAGAGTTGGAAATGAATTTTAAACCTTTGAAGGAGACTATGGAGGATTCGTTCCAGGTACTAATTGATGAAGAAATATTGGTAGCAAAGTAGTTGTTGTTATGTAAGAATGAGTTGGTTAGTAAAAGGTTATTCACACCATCAATTCTTATATTTACCTGAGAGTGAGACGTCGTGATTTTATATCATCAATTCTGTTAACCGGAGTAGGTATGAGTGCATTTAGTCAATTGAAAAACATAACTGAGAGTTTACCCCTGCAGGAAAAGCTAATGCCCGCACTTTTTATTGGCCACGGGAACCCCATGAACGGCGTCATTGACAATGAGTTTAGTCGTTCTTGGAAAAATATGGTAAAAGATATTCCGAAACCCAACTTAATTTTATGTGTTTCGGCGCATTGGTTGACCCGAGGTACTTCGATAACAGCCATGTCAAAGCCAAAAACGATTCACGACTTCGGAGGTTTTCCAAAAGAAATGTATGAGGTTCAATATCCTGCTCCGGGCCATCCTGGTTTTGCGAATGAGCTTCACGAATCAAACCCGGAAATTAAACTCGATCAGGACTGGGGGCTGGATCATGGTTCATGGACAGTGATTCGTCAAATGTATCCCTAAGCCGATATTCCTGTGCTACAACTTAGTATCAATTACCACATGCCTGGTAAATATCACTATCAGCTTGGGCAACAGTTGAAAGCACTCCGCAAAAGGGGAGTACTACTTATTGGAAGCGGTAATATGGTACATAACCTTAGTATGGCTGGAGCTCCCGGAGGAAAAAGGCCTACCATGGAAACCGCAGATGAGCCCTATGGCTATGGTTGGGCCATTGAGATCAATGAAACGTTTAAAAAACTCATCAGGGAAAAGGAACACAAGAAGTTAACCGCATATCAACAATTAGGAGAGGCAGCTAAGTTGGCCATACCGACTCCGGATCATTATTACCCTTTGCTCTATGTTCTGGGGATGCAGGAGAATAATGATCAGGTTGAGATATTTAATGATGTTTGTTTGGCTGGTTCGTTGAGTATGACCTCAGTTAAGATTGGATAGTTTACTTAGCGCTTAACTTTAGGATACCAGTGTTTTGCAGCTTCTGGGTCAACCGGCTTCGGAGGGTCTTCCATATTGATTTCCGGGAATAATTTGGTCTTAAAGCCCTCATAATCCTTTGCCCATTCTTTATGTTGATAGACGCATACAGGCAGGCATATTGAGCAATAGTTGTGTTTTGCAAAATAGGGAAAGCATTTGCCAGTATCAACCATGTACCGATCATTACCCAGGTGATCTTTTCCCGCTTCTGGCGATCGATCATCAGGAATAGCTTTAGCCGGGCAGTAGATTCTACAGGCCCTGCAGATATCGCAGAATTTAGCAATACCAGCATCTATAGGTTGGTCAGTCTTCAGAGGCATACAGGTAATAACACTTCCCAATCGAAATAAGGGACCCATGGTTGGGTGGATAATAGAACCATGACGCCCCAATTCACCAAACCCAGCTTTTAGGGCCAATGGAATGTGCAATACATCGCTATCTCCAATAGGATGTTCGACCTTGCAGGTATATCCAAGGTCACGAACGTACTGAGCGAGTTTAATGACCACTTCGCCTAAAGAAAAATAAACCCTTAGACACTCGACTGCTGATTCATGAGAGGGTACCTCCTGAAATTTGCGCCAAAGCATTTTCTGGCCAACCACAATGGCATATTTTTCATCTATCTGTCTTCCCTTGTAAATATCGCTTGCTTCAATTTCAGCGATGCCAACTTCGGTTGCACCTAGCTCTTTTGCTTTTTCCTTTATGGCTTGTGAAGCCTGGGACACATTTTCGAATTCCTTCTGGTCTGGGTTTACTTCACCGGTGAATCTAGGGTATTGAAGTTCTTTGATTTGCTTGAGAATTTCATCGGCCTCTGCAATATCGATTTGCCTGCCACCTATGGAAGCATACCAGGTATCCCAGTTAAATGCAGGAGGGGAGGTACTAGAACCGATCACGACTTAATTCTGGTTTATTGCGAAACGACTTCGACATTATTTGTCAGATATTTATTTAAAATAATCCCTAACCCAGGCTATTAGCTGATTGTTGGTTTGGCTGTCCGCTGTTTCAACGCCTTTAAGTTTACCATATAAATCTTTGTGATGATTTGAGAGTTCACTTGATAGTTTTTGACCGGTTTGTGAAGGGCCAAAAATCACCAAGGATTCAACAACCGGTAGACTGGTAATTACTTCATTGAAGTACGCTTTCAATTGGTGTGTTTCCCGCTCTAAAAATTTACCGTCCTGGACAACATCCTGCGGACCTCCCTTCATTTTAGTACCACTTCCTCCTTTAGGGTGATATTCTTCCACCTTGGATTTTACCGTTTTCATGAGTTCTCCACCATTTTCTGCTGAAATAATTTTTGCCGATCTTTTATCTATCCAAATTCCAATCTTTGTTGCCATATCCATTTTATTTAATCATTATACAAGTCGTTCTTGACGCTATTTCATTATTCAATTTCAAAGCTTAACTCGATATAACATCCCATTTCCTTCCAAATTTAAGGCAAATTGCTGTGTACATATAGCAGTTTATTGCGGTAAGGTTTGATACACAAGATGATCCTTCAAATAAGAAGAGGAATGGCCTGAATCGCTTGACGAAATATTGATGTAACAGTTATTGGTTATTGCTTTTTCATCCAACCCGCAAATTCTTGTAATCGAGTTTCGTTTTTCTCAAGCCATTTCCTTGAATTTGCGTTATTGCCTTGAGTAATGTATTTGCAATAGGTTTCCAAATGGTCGCTTTTTGCAATTTCGTAAAAGAATGGGGTGTAGAGCCTCCACCATATGTCTTTGTTTTTATCCTCCCTTAGTTCGCCCATAATCTTAAAAAAGGACTCCGTATTTTCAACAAACATTTCATCATCGGTTTTTCCTTTATTCTCTTCAATTGATTTGGAGGCTTCTAACATTGAAATCATTAACTCTGCTGCTGCAAATTGAGTGTCATTATTTGGCGAAACCATTATGTTTATAGTATTAGGATCGCCTTCTTTGGTTGAAACATTGCCTCCAAAATTCCTTTGTAGCATTTCATAGGCATCAGAGGATCGTTTGGAGTTTGGTTCCAGCAATAGGAAGTAATGTGAAGCCAATATGGTTTGAACCTTGTTTCCTTTTTGATCATGTATTAATGCCAGCATCAGATGACTGCTCGAATGGCTTGGATTGTCTTGAACGGCGTTAATTACATTTTCTTCAGCTTTATCAAGGTCATTTAATTTAAAATAGTTCAGCGCTAAATTGTAATAAAGCAAATAATGCCCCTCTGTCTTATTAAGAGCCTTTTCCAGTAGTTTGATCGATTCTTTAGTTTTCCCCAACATGTCGAGCGCCGAACCCTTGGTCATATAAGCTTGAATCATGTATTCAACGTTTTGTTCCAATACGGCGTCTGAATATTTTATGGCCTGTTTGTATTCTCCCATCGTGAAATAGGTGAGGGCAAGCTCATAGTTAGCCAGAGCAGAATTGGGATCAATTTTAAGTGCCTGCTTGTATGATTCAATTGCATTGTCATAATCACCTGCGTCGTGATATTGAACTCCTTCTTTTATAAGCTCCTTAAATTCGGATTGCGCAACGGATTGTATGGAACCTAATAGAAGTGCCATAATGATTCCCGAATGAACTATTTTCATGATATCCAGTTTTTAAAAGTATTAATGTCTTTTATAATTATTCATTCCCTTCAAGCCATAAGCCAAGAAAAATGGTGAATACTTTCACTTTGGTCCGGGTTTATGATGTCGAATTTCAGTTAATTCAAATCTATAATATTTGAACCTACGAGGTGAGCACAGCATTATTTTATACTGACTTAGTGATTACGAGAGTAGTTAGTTTGGATAAAATGGCGGTTGATTTTCGCCGTACTTGGGTACCATACGCCCTTTTCATTTTAGCCATTGACGTTATTATTCATTCTTTATATCCAAATCGAACTTCTTCTGATACGACGTCATTCGGGCTTGACATAATTACAGTATATTTTTTTCCGTCAATGATTCTTTCGTACGTGGTTCCATGGATGTTTTTCATTTGATAGGTGTCAGGCATTTGAGACCTATATTCATCCATTGTTTTTTCTTTCCTTACGAGGTCCCACCATAGGAGTCCCACCATGTCCAATTTGTAATCATAAATGGATAGATGCCAGGTCTTGGGGAATTCGCCCTTAATGTACATAAGAATGCCACCTTCATCTCCCCATTGGGAATATCCAAGTCGTTTCATTTCCAGTTCCCAATTTGTTTTGGATAGTTTTAGCATGGCTATAAAATTGGCGTCACTAAAGTGGATGTAACCGCTATCGTTGGTATTTATAGTAACTTTTACTTGTGGCTCATTTTCTTGGGAATGAAGAGCTGTTATACAAAGCGTGCTAAGTAAGAAGGATATAAGAAAAGGTCTCATTAGTTTATCAATAAATTTATTTTTTCCCAAAGTGTATTATCAAAACCTGATAACGCAAAGTTGGAGCCGTTTGAACCGACTGCCATACCCATTCTAATAACCACCATGTTTTTACTTGGAACGACATAAATACGTTGTTCATTTGCTCCCATTGCAGCATACATGTCAGCTGGTGCATTAGGAACCAATGTACTTGAGTATACGGTTTGTACACCGGGAATCATATAACTCGCTTTTCCGTTTAACCACCATAGATAACCATAAGAGGGGTTCATGTTTTGAGATGAGCTAATGCTTTGTGAAAAGTAAGATTCATTAATGATTTGCTCACTTTTCCATTTGCCACGGTTTAGTGCGAGCAGGCCATACCTGGCCATGCTTCTTGTACTACTGTGGTAAATTGTATAGACCAACCCTTCATTCCAACGACCATCCATGCCTATTTTGTTCTTTATTTTCTCATTGAAATAGGCTTCAAATTTTGCGTTACTTGCTTTTGTTACTATGTCCATCAGTTTTTGGAACACATTTCCATAGGCCCATCTTGTTCCTGCATCGGCAACGTAAACCAGGTTGTTTTTTATTACCAGTTGTTTACTGTCTTCAATGCCCGAGGTCATTGATAGCAGATGCCTTACTGTTATTAAGTTTTCCTTGTCCAATGGCATATTGGTCCATTCTGTACCCAAGTAATCAGACGCCTTATTATTAATATCAATTAAACCTTCCTGTTGCGCAATTCCTATGGTTGATGATACCAGAGTCTTTCCCGAACTATTCCACTGCCAGGATGAAGCAGCGGTGTGGCCATTGAAATACTCTTCCATAACTATTCTACCGTTAACAAGAATCATAAATGACTTCGTATTTTTCTCCACCAGGAAGTCCTTAAGTGGCTGTATCGCATCTTGGTTCCAACCCAGGTTGGCGACAGAAGTTGTTTCCCATGTAGAACCTGTGTTTGCTGGAAAATACATGGATGAGTCTGAATTGTCGGGAGTAGGATCCTCATCTTTTCTACAGCCTACCAATATTGTAAGCAACAATATGCTCAGGAGAATGCTTGTTTTATTCATCAGATTTATTCCATGCATACCGTTTCAAATTTAGCCAAAACTCAGGTTTAAATAAATCATGAATCAACTTCCAGGATTTGGATTCTCAAATACTTTAAGTATCTATGTGCTTCATGTTTAAACGAGCTGTTATAGTTGTTGGAATTACCTTTTTAAGCTTCCATATGGTTTCTCAGGGAAGACAAGATTCGATCAAGCCACCAATCACCTTGAACGCAGGTTTTTTCAATGACTCTCAAAACGGGAGTATTTCCCCAAACCGTGATGATTACAGAAGTTTTGGCTTTGATCTTCGGGCTAATATTAAAAACAAATTATTCGTTACGTCCAGCTATTCTGGCCTCACCAACCAAAGTTGGCAAGATACTTCTCTTCAAGGCCGTTTGGATGAATGGATAACCCTGGTGAGTTGGCGTTGGAACCTGAATGATGCAACAATAGATCCAATACTCGGAATGGCACTATCAGGAGATTTGGGTGGTGAAGGTATCCAGAACGATGTTCATGCAGCCAATGACGAACCTATGTATTTTTTTCAATACGATTACGAGAGTCAGGTGAATCTGGTTTTGGGCTCCAGGCTGGTTCATACTTACCAACCCTTTAAGAATACGCTTTGGAAACTTAGAAGCAATGCCACCTGGTATTGGGCAATCGATTATTCCGTGTTTATCAATGTGGGAGCCCAAATATATTGGGGAAACCGGAATTTCGATCATGTAGGATTTGGGATTGCTTATCAACTGAATGACATGTATTCCAGTAAAACAGCCGCCGCCGTAGGGGATCAGGAAACTGGTTTAATGCTTTCTTACCAACAACAATGGTCGTTCCTATCGTATTCCTGGGATATTTATCTTCCTTCCGGTTTTAGTACGGGTCGAATTGGAATCAATTTACTGCAGTTGAACCAGCCACATAAACGATTTAGGGAAGAAACGGTTCAAACAGACTTTAAAATGTTATTTGAACGTGGAGGGTATTTGTTTGATATGAAATTCCCGGTTCGAAAGAATGATCTTTTGCCGATCTATTTACGGGTAGATCACCTTAGCGGAGTTCTGCCTCCCAATCAACTGCCCAATTATCCAAATGTTCGTGGGCAGCATCTTAATGTTGGAGCAGGAATTGAGACAAGCTTGTTTCAACCTCGCTCCAAGTTTCAGGTCAATCCCTATGCGGCAATCGGTCTGGGATTACGAGTTGAGCAGCTGTATGCTGGAATGGATTATAATTTCCAATCCACAAACTTTACGAGTCCAACTGGTTTTGCCGATGCTGGAATTGCCCTTACCGGACCACTGCTATTTATCAGTAAAAATGCACTAATAGGATTTCAGTTTGGCGGATATTATAATTACCCTTTTAAGGAGTACCAACACACTGTTTACAATCAAAAGGTGAACTACCAGCAACCTACGTTTGCGGCTTATATTGGATTGCGTTTTTCCCTGGATATATGATTTATAGGTATAGTAGGATAGGGAGACTTAGTCAGTCTTTGCGTGATACTTTTACCAGCTCAAAAAACGCTTGAACCTTGGCTTCATCATAGTTGGATAGGTTTAATTGTATCCATTTTCCACTTTTCATTTTAATGTTTAGTCTTTTAGGTGTTTTTATTCTAAATCCAGGTGCTACAAATGACAAGGCCAACAATTTCCATTTAAAGGTGGGCCTTTCATATTCAACTTCACTTATTTCAGTCATCAGTATGGCTTTAGGTTTTACAAAATAGTCGAATATTCTTCCCTTTTTTTCAACCAATGAATTTCTGCTTAGTACAAGCGAAGATCGTGAGGTAATGACCATTAAAGACCCAACCAACAATAGCAATGAGAAGATGGTAGGGTTAATCTCAAATTTATAGGCACCAAACCCGATAAATATTACTCCTACAAGCTGATAAATTCTATGGCCCAACATGGATTCCTTTATTTCCATCAGGTCCTTGTTTGAATAAGATGCCATAGGCTCTATAATAATTTTTCAATATCTGATTTAATACTATTACGTTACCCAAATGGGCTTTTTATTTTGTTCCAAATAGCCTATTCCAAAGCCCTTTGTTTGATTTCTCTGTAATTCTAGGTTCTTCAATCAAACTCCCGGAAAGCCAAAATTGTCCATGAACAACGCCTCCAGTTTCCGGTGCATTGTTTTCGAAGAATCTCAGATCAGCTAATACATCCACCTCACCTCCAAGGGTATCAACCAGCATCCAATAAAACTCCTGTCCAGTCAGCTGATTTTTCATTTTTTCAGCTTCACTTATAATGCCTGCAAATAATCCGAGGGCTTCCGGTGGATCAGGGGCTTCACCACCTCCAGGATTAAATAATCCACTTGGAATAAATGATTGAGAGGTCCATTTTGGTTCGCCTTCCTGTTCATTCTCAAAGGCATTTTCGGACTTATAATATTCAAACTCCTGAGCAAAAGCAGCGAGTTGAATATCCAACATTTGAGGAATTTCAATGCCATCATATTTCTTGTGGTTGGGAACATCAAAAACAAAAGGGTAGGCTCCACTTTCAGGATTATCATCATCCATTGGATTGGCCCAGGAATGAAATGCGCCATCTAAAATGCTTTCAGGTCTGTTAATGGTTGATGTAATTGCAACTTTATGTTTACTTTTTCCTTTGAAGTGTGGGTTTGCACCTATTAACTCGTTCCTCTTATTCATTTGTATCCAAAGCTCAGCGCCTGATTCATCAGAAAACCGATAATAGGTTCCTTTATTAGTTTTTAGTGGAGTAGACCTTTCATATGCTTTTTTCAATAAAGCATGGAATTCTTCCTCGCTTTGTATATCAAACCCAATATCCGATAGATTACTCATTTTCTTCTTTAGTTTTTTCCGCTGTTGAATTCAGCAATGATTTCATCAAGGCTTTTCTGCTTCCATATAAGCTTTTCTTCATTGAGCTTTGTTATGTTGATTCCAGATGGCTTATTTTGAAATTCCATATCAATGTGGTAATGCTGCCTTGCTTTTATCAGGGACAAATTAGCATTTCTATATTTCTCTGCTAAATTTTTGATTGTATGTTTTGGTTTACCATGAAGTATTGCAAGCCTGAGCTCTTCAGAACGATCTAACAGCTGCTCTTTTTTTCTTGTAGGATTCTCTCTGGGTACGAAACTTGGCATATAGGTTCAAATTTATTGCAAACTTGCATTTACATCATTTCAAATGGTCTTTTATTGAATAGAAACATCAATATTTACTCAGAAATTGAAGTAATACAACGGTCTAATTTTATTCCCAGACTGCTGTTGTTGATTGGCCTACCGGGTGATACTCCTTATCGTAAAGTTGAAATCGAAATGTTTTTGGTTTAGAGCAACTGTTTGCCAGCACCGTACTTGTTTTAGTTATTGGGAGTGTTCTGATCTGTTGGTCATTTTGAAATAACAGAACCCAGGCAATATTATCAGGATGAATATAGGTTCCACTGGTGTCAATCTCAAAACTGAGGTGGAGGTCACAAGATTGTCCAACTCCCTGGGTACTAAATCCTTTGAAGGTTACAGTTTTTATATCCGGGTAGGCATTTCCATATCTATTGTCAGGCAATACAAAATCTTCATATTCTTTTTTTAGACATGAATTACAGAGTAAAATAGGGATCAGGAGTATAAATAATACTTTCATGGTCGATTAATTTTCCAGGTTAAAAATGCTTGAGAATTAATTGGGTCCAACATGAACTCAGCTCTTGACAACAAAGGTTGCTCTTTGTATTCCAGCTTCTTAAATTTACTGGCCCACCAAATTGAAAAGCCTGAAATTATTGCAGAACTGGCTATTTTGATAGTTGAAACAGTAACAAATCGATTGTATTCTTCAATTTGCTTGTTGTAGTTCTCTATTGCTCTTTCATTAGCCGCTTTATGATCATTTACTGTATTTATAGTGGTAGCGTTTATATAATTTAACCTAGTAGATTCAACTTCATTTTTTGATGTTTCAACCTGTTGTTTCATTTTGGGTTCCTTAATGAAATACTCTGCTGTAAATCCAATTAACAAGGCGGATGGAACAACTAACAAAGCGGTTTTAGCAAGTGTCTGCCTTCTATAGTTCTTTTTAAATGCTCTGTATTCATCAGAATAGCCAATGTATTGTACCTTCCTAACTGTACTATCAGCTTCTACGTAAATAGTATCTTCTATCAGTTTATGCATTGGTGCCCAGCATTGCATCACATGGTTTCCGCTATCCAATTCAATGGTTAAATATCCATTTTGATCTCGTTCCACGTATTTTACTCCGTCAACCTTTACAATGGCGTCGGACGGAAAAACCCTCAGTAGCAGGGTGCCTTTTTGTGATTGTGAATGGCCCAAAAAAACGGATAGAAAAATGCTCAGTAGTAGGGTGTATTTCATCTTGTCTATTTATGAATTGATAATTATTGACTTTGTATAATTATCAAACCCTACAAACATTAAACCAATTTATTCTGATTTACTTATGAAGTATCAGTAGCTGTTTTTGATCGTCTTATACATCCCGGGTCGATCATCGGGACGTTCAAGATACCCGAATTTATAGTAAAACTCTTTGACATTGGCAGCGGCCATTAGCCCAATAAATGAATTGTTGTTAGCTGTCTTAGCAATAAATTTTTCAATCTGATTCATAATTAATTTGCCAATGCCTTTGTTTTTATATTCGGGTAAAACAATAACATCCTGAATGTAAAAATAAATGGCTCCATCGCCAATAATCCTGCCCATGCCAATTGGCTTATCGTCAGAAAACACGCATATTGAAAAAAGGTCTTTTTCCAGTGCTTTTTCAACAACTTTATCGTCAATGAAGTCCCAGCCTGTAGTATCTCTAAACAACTGATATTCAGGAACTTTTAGTTTTCTCTTTTCAATGGTAATGTTATTCATAGTGTTTCAAATTTACATTATAGTTGACGTCGGTCTTTCAGTAGACAGGTTTCTTGTTTGGGTGTTGTTAGTGGTAGCATTGCTACGGAATAGGTATAAGTGAGATTTCATTCTAAATTCGCAAGTATGAAAACTATACATGCTATCCTCCTGAGCCTGTTTCTTATTCCCGGAGCCATGGCCCAGGAAATTCAGGATTCTATTTTCATTCGTAAAATCTATGACGATGCTTTAACGCAAAGTCCGGCGTACGAAAACCTACGAAGTTTATGTAAGGATGTAGGAGCGAGAATTACAGGTTCTGCTGAGGCTGAAATGGCTATTTATTGGGGTAAAAAGTTACTGGAGAGCTACGCTTTTGATACGGTATACTTACAAGAAATAAAGGTGCCTCACTGGGAAAGGGGAAATAAAGAATCTGCCTGGATTGTAGATGAAAGCGGTAATATAAGTAAGCTAGACATTATTGCGCTGGGCGGATCCATAGGTACCAATGGTGTTCTGGAAGGAGAAATAGTTGGTGTGCAGGGTTTGGATGAACTTAAGCAATTGGGTGAGGCAGCATTAAAGGACAAGGTTGTGTTCTTTAACCGGCCTTTCGATCAAAAAATGATCAATACCTTCAGGGCATATGGCACTTGTGTAGATCAACGTTGGGGTGGGGCAGAAGAAGCCTCCAAGTATGGTGCAAAGGCTGTTATTATTCGTTCTTTGGCCCAACAAGATGACGATCACCCACATACCGGATCCATGGCTTATAAAATGGACCGACCAATTCCTGCTGCGGCCATGAGTACCAACAACGCAAACCTACTTACCGAATGGCTGGCTAAAGGGAAGGTGATATTGAAAATGGAAATGGATTGTCGGTTTTTTGCGGATATGATTTCCTACAACGTGATTGCCGAATCAAGAGGAAAAGATGAAAAGGTCATCACCTTTGGTGGACATTTAGACAGTTGGGATGTTGGGGAAGGAGCACACGATGACGGTGCTGGGATTATCCATTCCATAGAAGCACTTCGAATCTTAAAAGAATTGGACTATAAACCAAATCATAAATTGCGTTGCGTGCTATTTATGAACGAAGAGAACGGAAATTTTGGAGGAAAGGGTTATGCACAATGGTGCATCGATAACAAGGAGGAGCATATTTGTGCTTTGGAAAGCGATCGGGGTGGTTTTCTTCCATTGGGCTTCGACGTAGTGGGTTCTAACGACCAATTGAAATTGGTACAATCCTTTAAGCCTCTCCTTGCAGATTACCGCCTTTATAATTTCGAAAAAGGATATGGTGGGGTAGACATAGGCCCATTGAGGAAATTCTATCCTAACATGTTGCAATTGGGTTTAAACCCTAGCTCGCAGCGCTATTTCGATTTTCACCATGCCGAAAGTGATGTATTTGAGAACGTAAACAAACGGGAGCTTGAATTGGGAGGTGCAGCCATGGCGACCATGGTATATCTTATGGATAAGTACTATAAATAGGTAGGGATTTTAACCCAATCAAATACCCACATCCTGCTTGTATTCCTCGTAAACCTCTTTAAAAAGTTGAACATCACTTTCAAAAGTTTCCGGAAGTAACGGGCCGAATGAAAACCGGAAGAATCTACTGTAAGGGGATACGTAATCCGGGTCTTTGGAGTGTGGCCTTCCCATGTCACAGTCCGAAGCGCATAGAATAGCTGCTCCTCTTTTAAAGAGACGGTTGTTAAGCTCTGTGTTGGTCATACCCTCGGGAAGCTCTAACCAATGATAGAAACCGCCTTTTCCAGTGTAGATTCCAAGCCCCATTTCTTCAAAGGCTTTTCCATATCGTTCCCGCTGCCAGGTGTAATGTTCTTCAACTGCTTTTCTAGCTTGCTTTACTCGGTTTGGCTCCAGCAGCTTCACTGCATAATGCTGAGATGGATGACTAACGCCGCCCATTCCAAAACTTGAATAGTTTGACAGGGTTTCAATGTTTTTCTTACTGGCAACCATCCAGCCGATACGTATACCAGGAGATTGAAGTCCTTTGGTGCAGGCACCGGCAAGAAATACATTGCTGTTGTCCAGGTCTTTAACATATTGAATACCACTTACCGATGGAGAATGAAACATCTCGTAGGCCTCGTCCAGTAGTATCCCGCATTTGGGCTGTTCAGCCATTTCAATCAGTTCTTTCAATTCATCTCCGGAGCGTGTTTGACCTGATGGATTTTGTGGATTTGAAATAACGGGCATAACACTCGTTTTGTGGTTAAGCCCGGCCCGATCAAAGTACTCTGAATTACTGGGATGGAAGTTGTTTTCTTTGGTGTAAGGCACGATTTGCGCATTGGTTTTGGTCTGATGTAATATGTCGAGGTATGCCGGCCATTCGATATTTCCGATCCTGACCTGAACGTGCTCTTTGAGGAATGCAAGAACTGTGTAGATGCCAGGTCTTCCACCGGCAAATACCATCACGTTCTCCGAGGCAATAGCAGAACCGTAATGGGAGTTGTAGTAGTTTGCGATGGCTTCCCTCAGTTTTGGGTGGCCCCAGGCTTTAGGATAGAATCGATCCTCCCAGTTAACTTCTATGCTTTCCGGTATTGAAGGACCGTTGAATTTTTCCAATGGAGTTGTGAGTGGAAAACCCTGTGACCAGGGATGTGTACCTTCTTCTCCCATGAATCTGCCAAAGGAGTCTTCGAAGGCATATAAAGTCTCATAAATCCCCATTGGGGGGCAATTATCTGATAAGAATGATTCAGCCATGTTTTGAAAATTTTACGCAGTAATTAATCTTGTTTTGGTGGACGATAAAAGTATGTTTTTTCAATAGGAGAGAACCATTCAATTCTTAAAATGACAGTTACATCAAATGTGGAGGGAGTTCTAGGATTTCTAATTAAAGGAAAAAAGAGAAAAAACTTTAAAACTAACTGAAATAGGTACGGTTTCTAATAGAAAGTGGCTAAAATGAAGAAGCTTCAAAGTGCATAAGGGGTAGAGTATGGCAATAATACTATTGCCAAAATGTGCTTACTTGGAGACCACCTCATAAAAGCATAGCTATTGGCCCACTTTTGAGTACAGCTGCACTTAGTTCCTGGAAGTTTTGTCAATCAATAGCTGTACAATATGTTTGGCTTCGGCGTCGTCTAACCCCAATCCAAACGAGTATGTTTTAAAGCCATAGTCAAACTGTATTTTACCAGGGCCAAAGCCATATACAGCCCAGCGATTCCCTCCCATAAGTCCGGTATTGATTTTTTCAAAGCGGAATTCTTTTAGTTCAGACTTTTTTAATCGGGACTTGATTCCAATTCCAAATACTGATTTTTCGAGTAAAGCTGTACTACCACTAATGATAAACCTTTCGATTCCGAAATATCCCCAAAGTAAAAATACCGTAATAAAACAACCTCCAATGGTCCAACCAATTAACCAAAAGGTTATAAAACCCGAAGACCCGCTATCGAACATTCCTAGTGCTCCGGTAAACCCAAAGAACCAACCACCCATCCATGCAGTTGCAAACAAAAGAAAGAACCAGTTTTTCTTCGAAGGTAATTGAATGCTTATTCCATTAATTGATTCTTTAATTTTTGCTTTTCCGTTATTCATAATTCGGGTTTATTTGTTTGATTTGTTCGAGGCACAGTTTCAAATTTAGTCTAAACTGGCATTCATCATTGTTTCCGTTGTTCAGTTGTGGACTGTAGCACCCTGAAGAGTACTATAGCTATCCGGTTTTGCTTTATATAGTTTATTTATCCTGTATTTAAATTCCAACACTTTTAAATTCCACAACGTTAAAGTCTGTTTCGCAGTAACGCAATCATTCTCAGAACTAACTATTAGTTTGTCTTTAAACGATCCAATGTACTTGGTCCATATGTTCCCTTTTGAATCATTTAGTAAGAAGTAAAAACCACTATCGCCAAGTTTTCTTCCTGATGATACTAAGATGAGTTCACCTGTTTTCCCAACTTCAGGTTTTAATATAACCGTTGCGTTTCCGTTAGGCAAAGGGAAAATAGCTTTTACACAGGTTTGCCCATTGGGTATTGTACAAGTTTCATAGACTCCCGAATATACAACTTGATCAGAGTTTTTGAAAGTTCTTAGCCATATGGTTCGTCTAATTTCCCTCGTGTTTTCGTCCATTAAATGGATTATTTCACTTTCCAGAGCTCTTGAATCATTACTATATTTCATTGGTAGGTTTAGCTGCTCAATTCGATTACTGAACAGTACCTTCAGTAAACCACCAAACACCTTAAAAAATGGGTTCCACCTGACCCTTAGGTCAAATTCATAATTATTGGTGTTTTCGTAAAAATCAATTACATCTTCAGACAAGCTGCCAAGCTCTTTTTTAGGCAGGTTTAGTTGCTTTATTGACCGAATTAACCCTTTGTCACTTTTACTCTTGTCAATTTTTAAATGTTCGTCTTTCGCTAGTTGGTTTATAAATTTCAAACCAATTCCTTCAGTCTTTCCAAAAGGGCCTAATAACCATTTATTTTGATTGGGAAGAATCTTTTTTCCAAATAATATAACCCATTGTTGAGTTAACCAATCTTGAAAGTTTTGATTAAAAGGTGCGGTTGCCATTTACTTTGGTTAATTCTTCATGAGGTTTGGGATAATGTTTTCCTTCCCTTTCCAGGATCCAAATTCAGAAATAGGCTTGAAGCGTAAGGTTGT
>CEQS01053699.1_pt1 | contig 18117 bp, 12 predicted proteins | sample 530981 | NCBI WGS metagenome assembly CEQS01 (sample SAMEA2621176, study PRJEB7988) | marine metagenome | biome: marine biome (ENVO:00000447); feature: mesopelagic zone (ENVO:00000213); material: "saline water (ENVO:00002010), including plankton (ENVO:xxxxxxxx)" | depth 800 m
AATTATTTCACCATACCTCTAAGTCGATTCATGTTCTTGTTGCCATCTTTATGATCTGGATTTAGTTTCAGACATTCTTCAAAGTTTATTTGGGCCAATTCCCAATTTTGTATTTGGGCATAGGCGATTCCCAGGTTGTTATAGTGGTCAGCATCTTTAGGGGCTAATTCGATGGCCTTTTTTAAATCAAGTATTCCTTCTTCTGTTCTGTTATACTTCGATAAGAGTACTCCACGATTGGAATAGGCAGACGCATAGTTGCTGTCTATGGAAATTGCCCGGGTGAAGTTGTTGTAGGCATTTTCCGGTTTATTTAAACTAGCCAGAGATAATCCTCTGTGATTAAAAGCAATGGAATTTAGACTATCCAATTCAATAGCCCGGTTTAAGTCTTTAAGCGCTTTGTTTAATTTACCCCTGTCCAGGTAATTTCTTCCACGTTCTGCATAACCAGTGGTGTAATGAGGGTTTTTATTTATAACCCAATTCCAGATACTGATTTCGTTTTTCCAAACTGAGACATAAGAATAACTCGAATATGTGAAAACAAGCATCAATATTGCGCCTATACCCATTAAGAAAATCTTACTTTTTTTCCAATAAGCATCAACCAATTGTCCAACCAACAAGCAAAGCCCCAGGTAGGGCAGGTAGGAATAGCGGTCAGAAACCAGGTCGTTTCCGGTGGGAATAATCTTGAGTACTAAAACAATTGTAACGACGAAAAATCCAATGGGGAAGAGGTACTTTCTATTATGATTAACCGCCTTCCATGCAATCACCAGAAACCCCATTACGAATAGGGGTGACAAGTAATAAGTCCAATGCAGGTAATCGTCTACTATAATCGGGTAGAAATGCTTGGGAGAAAGGTCTATTGGCAACACAAAACTTACAACATAGTAGGCACTGGAATAACTGAACAACAGAAACCTTTCCAATAAACTGTATTCCGGAATGGACTGAATAAACCCTGCTGAATTCTGGGCAAGAATATTAATGTATCCAATTACCAATGAGACCAGAACATAAGGGATTATTCGAATGAGGCTTTTTGGAAGTGAAAATTGATTTCGTACATAATCAATCAATAGAATGACCAGTGGAAAAACAACTGCGGCTGATTTCGATAGAGCGGCTAGAACAAAGCAAGTAAATGTGATTAAACTCCATTTAGTTTTTGCTTCAGTGTCCAGGCTTTTGAGGTAGCTAATACAGGCAATGAGAAAGAAGAGGGTATATAACAGGTCCTTGCGTTCAGAAAGCCATGCAACGGATTCCACATGCATGGGGTGAATTACAAAGAGCACCATAACTATTCCTGCTATCAGTTCCTTTTTACTAAGCCTAAAGGCAAGGACATAGCAGAGAATCGCATTGATGAAATGAAGTAGAATATTGGAAAAATGAAACCCACTTGCCATGCCGTTGAACAACCAATTATCGATAGCAAAGGACAGGGTGGTAATGGGATGATAAAGCCCAAAAACAAATTTTGAGAACATTCCCGGGACATCAAAGTTTTGAACCACTGGGTTATTGACAATCAATGGTCCATCGTCGTAGTTGATCAGGTAATCGTATTGAATGCTTGGAAAGAATATAACTACTCCCAGAATTATGGACAGACCGGTCCAGCGCCAGAAGTATTTATAAACGAAAGAAACTTTGACGTTGTCCATGAGCAGGCTCAAAAATAGAAATAAGGTCAGACTATTTTCTATTGTCAATAAGTGTTCAAAAAAGAATTACAACCCACAAGTAATGTCTACTTTTATAGGGCTGAAAATTTCAATGTAATATGAGTTCAATAGTTTTTGAAAAGATTGATAATCTGGGGGTTATAAAATTGAATCGACCGGATAAATTGAATAGTTTTAATCGAGAAATGGCTTTTGCCATGCAATCAAGTCTCGATAAATGTGAGCAGGACCCAGAAATAAGAGCTGTACTGATTGTTGGGGAGGGGAGAGCCTTTTGTGCCGGACAAGATTTGGAAGAAGCTATTTCGGATAAAGGACCCGGTTTGAGAACCATAGTTGAGGAACACTACAACCCTATTATTGTTCGAATTAGAGAAATGGAAATGCCTGTGGTAGCTGCTGTTAATGGTGTGGCTGCTGGTGCAGGAGCAAACCTGGCGCTGGCATGTGATATAGTGGTAACTTCAGAGGTAGCATCTTTTATTCAGGCATTTAGTGCAATTGGTTTAGTTCCCGATAGTGGAGGTACTTATACCTTACCTCGATTGGTAGGTTGGCAAAAGGCAAGTGCGCTTATGATGTTAGGCGATAAGGTAAAAGCCCATGAAGCAGAAAAGCTGGGTATGGTTTATAAGGTATTTGGCAAAGATGACTTTGAAGAAGAGAGCATGGCTTTGGCCACAAGGCTATCAACTATGGCCACTCAGGGGCTCGCACTTACTAAAAAAGCATTGAATGCATCGCTGACCAATACCCTGGAAGAACAGTTGAACGAAGAGCTTGAATTGCAGACACTGGCTGGTCAAACACATGACTACCAGGAAGGGGTGAATTCATTTTTAGAAAAGAGAAGGCCTAATTTTAAGGGAGAATAGAGATTTCGAACATCGAACATCGAACATCGAACATTGAATGTTGAATGTTGATGTTGAATAACTGATCAGGTATCCTGTGTCTCTTAATTAAATTTAGAGAATTATATTACCCAAGATTTACCTTGACCCAGTACCAAATGGCCATAATAACAATGAAAGCCAAAACGAAGGGAGTTAGTTTTCGCATTCTTCTCATATTGTTGGGCTGATAATCGCTCATAGTACCCTCAAAAATATGTCTTTTTTATTAAGCTTTTGAAGACCAAAAAAGTACCTTTGAATCCGTTGAATTTTGGAAGCTTTTCATAGCTACACCAGGTTCAGAATATTGATTAAGACGAAAGAAAAACCCTTATGAAAGTAGCCGTAATAGGATCCGGAGCAATGGGTTCGGGAATTGCTCAAATTGCTGCAACCAATGGTTGTGAAGTGACGCTTTATGATAACAATCCCGATTCGCTGGAAGTAGCAGGGCAGAAGCTTGTGAAAATAATGGATCGCCTGGTTGAAAAGGAAAAAATAACCCAGGAAGAGGCTTCTGGCATCCTGGGACGAATTGAAATGACCAGTAGCCTTCCGCTCATCGAAGGAGCTTCTTTGGTTATAGAAGCTATAGTGGAGAATCTGGATATTAAAAAGCAGGTGTTTACCAAGATCGAGAATTTGGTAGATTCGGACTGCATTTTGGCAACCAACACTTCTTCGTTGTCAGTGGCTTCCATTGCTTCCGCTTGCCAGAACAGGGATCGGTTTTTGGGACTTCATTTTTTTAATCCGGCACCTCTAATGCCTTTGGTAGAAATTATTCCCAGCATTACCACTTCCGATAAATATGTTAAAAAAGTCAAGCAACTAATGTTGGACTGGGGCAAGTCTCCTGCTGTGGCCAGGGACACGCCCGGGTTTATTGTAAATCGTTTGGCCAGGCCTTTCTATGCAGAAGGCTTAAGGATGTATGAAGAAGGAATTGCGGATATGGCTACTATAGATTGGGCTATGAAAGAAATAGGTGGTTTTAGAATGGGACCTTTTGAACTGATGGACTTTATCGGTAACGATGTAAACTATGCCGTAACGGAATCAGTTTTTACCGAGTTCTATTTCGATCCCCGATACAAACCTTCTATTACTCAAAAAAGATTGGTGGAAGCCGGCTTACTGGGCCGAAAATCGGGTCATGGATATTACAACTATGAGAATACGTCTAGCAACCCAAAGCCCAATGAGGATCGGGAACTGGGAACCAAAATCTTCAACAGAACCATAGTCATGTTAATCAATGAGGCCGCAGATGCACTGTTTTTAAACATAGCCTCTCAGGAGGATTTGGATACTGCCATGACCCGTGGGGTAAATTACCCCAAAGGATTATTGAAGTGGGCTGACGAGTTGGGAATAGATACGGTATTAAAAGGATTGGAGGATTTGTTTGAAGAGTTTGGTGAAGATCGATATCGTCCCAGCCCTTTATTAAAGAGAATGAATAAAAACGGAGAAACATTTTATTCTTAAATTGAACATTGCAAATCGGAACACAGGTATAAGATGGCTTACGATAATAAAATAACAGACGAGGAAATTGATTTAGCAATTGAAACCCTGGAAGACATGGAAGAAGGGAAGTTGGAAAAGCTATTTAATCGCTTAGCCGAACAGCAACCCCATGCCGTTGGGTTTGTACTTGGATTGGGTGAAGGGCTAAACAACGAAGAGGCAGAAGAAGACCTGCTTTATTTGGTTATGATTATGTGGTTTGCCATTGAATCAAATAAAAAGGCGGAGCTTAACTCCATTTCCGAAGAAGAAATGGAAAACCTTCAACATAAAATTGATGAAAGACTCGAACGCATTATGTCTTTTGCTGCAGAGGAAGAAGAGGATGAATTTGAAGTGCTTATTTCCGAAAGTTCGCAACCCGCACTGGTTTCTTACCTGAGTGATGAATTCTTCTCGGAAGAGTATGCCAGGATGCCTGAAATGAAAGTAGCTAAAATGTTTTCCTGTTTATCCGTACTTGCTGAAACCTTATCCTAGCCTTTAGGAGGCCAGGGAAACAGGGCAGACGTACGCTCCCTGTATTCCTTATACCCCGATCTTCTTTCCATCATTCGTTTATCCATCATTGGAATGCTTATAAAGACAAAGAGCCCGGTTATGGCCACAGGTCCTGCGATCATCCATAGAGGATTGTCGGGGTGATAGGAAAGCAGGTAAATACTCCACCAAAAGAGCATTTCTCCTAAATAATTGGGATGCCGTGTATATTTCCAAAGCCCGGTTGTTAAGAGGCTCCCCTTAGGAGGGTTAGATGCTTTGAATGCCCGCAACTGGTTATCGCCAACGGTCTCGAAAAACAGGGCGATACAGAATAATAAAAAACCCATAAATTGAATTAAACCAAAATCGTTCGCACCATTTTCAAACAGAGCAAAAGCGGGTACTAGCCCTAAAAAAACAATTAATGTTGGGAACATGTGAATTCCGGAAAAATCGAGGAAGTAGGCAATTTTAGGGTTGTCTTTCCTAAGCATTGAGTACCGCCAATCTTCGTGATCCAGGTTTTTCCAACCCTCTGCCCAGTTATAAGTTAGCCGAATTCCCCAAAATACAACACACCACAGCAGTATGCTTTGCGCGCTAAACTCCAATAACGAATAGTCGAAAACATAGAACAGCACAGCTAGTAACAGGATTGGAACAACACTCCAATAAGGATCATAAATACTGGAATTTTTAAAACTAACCGAACCAATAAAAACGATAACAGTAGCCAGTACATCAACTATTAATAGGGTTGGTAGTAGCCCCATATCGGAGTATAGGTAAGTAGCAATTAGAATTCCAATGAGGGTTGCAACAGAATATATGGCTAGCACAACTCCCAAGGAGAACAGTTTATTACTCCTTTGCATAGATTTCATTGTGGAGTTTTGTAACAGAAGATTCGTATTCAAAAACATCTTCCACAAACCCATAGTTTAACGGGTCAAAGCAATAGGGGTAAGAATATATGGCCAGTTCAAGTTTTGATACTTCGAAATCGAACAATTGAATGAGCTCCATGAGCTGAATGGCAGAAAGGCAATTTTCCTGAATGAGTTGTTTCGCCTTTTCAAGCTTCTTATTCTCAAGGGGTTCGTCCTCAATTTTTTTACTGATGAGCACAAATCCCTCGGGGTGGAGCGGGCTTAGGCAATTGTGCTCACTAACATCGCGCTTCACGCGAGCCGTATCTGTCACCCTTAATGCAGTGTCCTTAGGTTTGGCTATTATTTGCACGGGCTGGTTTACCTTTAGGATTGAATCAGCCTTTAGTTCAGCAATTTTCAATTCGCTTAAGCTAAGCGTATCTGCTCCGACCTTCTTCTTAATTTGTTTTTCACTCCATTCGTTTACTTCCAGTAGGTTAAGCGCATACCAATTGCGATCGAGGTTGGAGTAGAGCTTTATTTCATAGATATAGTCCTTACCAACCTCAAAATTGACCTTGGTTTGTGGGTTGTTTATGTCCCGGTTCTCAAAAATAATCTTCAAATGGCTTGGCCCTTCCTGCAGGTTTTTAATTCGAACCTTGCTTTTAGGAGTTTCGTTTTCCTTTAACCCATTAACAAACAGATAAAACTTCTTTTTTTCAGGTGAAGTGACTTCGAGTGCAACCTGTGCTCTAAGCATTGAGCTACCCAGAATGGAAATCAGGAGAAATAAAAGGATTAATTTTTTCACTACCTGGGCCTGTTTCCTTTATTGGGGTCAACATAGTTTTTCATGGTCTGTTCTCCACGTACGTCTACATTCTGAACAAAGTACCATCTGTCTTTTCGAAACTCAAAGGCATCGAAACTAAGGTCGGGAATGTAGAAATCGTAAACACCTTTTAGTCCCTTATTGGGCGGTACTACATGGTCGAATACAATTTGTTTGGTCTTGGGATGGTATTTCAACGACACTACTGCGTCAGAAGAGTATTCTATAAAATATCGGGTTTGACTAGAAAATGGGGGACCGAATACCGTTTTACCAAAGTACCAGTTTCCCAATCCTTCATCATAATGAAGAACATCAATTACTTTGCGTGTACCGTTGTTGCTTTTTCCGTCCCATCCAAGCAGTATGTAGTGTACCCCTTGTTTTTTTACCTTGGTGGGAATTATTTCGTAATACAATGCACCATACCAATTATCGAACTTGCACAATTTCATTAAAGGGTCGGCCATGTTTTTGGATTGGTCATTTAGTTCGACCAATTCTTCTCCATCCAGATCAACCAATGCATAGTAGGTAAAGTCACTAAAGTCATCCAGGATATTCCAGGTGTATATTGTAATCTTTTTATCGGGAGATTCTACCTTTCCAAAAAAGGGGATACTATCCAATCGATAGTTCAGCTTATCGTTTGATAAGAGGCTTTTTAGTTTTTCCTTGAATTGTTGGTTGTACTCCAGCCTTTTTTCAAAGCTTTCATTTTCAACCGATTGAATCCTAAGTTTTTTTAGTTCTTCAACTTCGGAATACAATTCCGAGGACAGCGTATTTTGGGCTAAAAGTCCGGTACAAAAAAATAGTGAGAATACTAAAACTACTTTATTCAATCTGAATGAATTAAAACGAAATATAGATCCATGCCTGCTTTAGTTTCGAATCTAAATAACCGATCTTATTACAAAGACCTCGCCTATAAATGTAAAAAGTCCTTTTTAGCTAGTAGCTCTTCGTCACTTTCCCTAACGTCTTCGTCGTCTACACAACAATCAACCGGACACACTGCCGCGCATTGAGGCTCATCGTGAAACCCTTTGCATTCGGTGCATTTATCGCTCACGATATAAAAGAAGTCCATCGAAACCGGCTCTTCTTCATTCTCAGCATCATAAGTATTTCCCGAGGGTGTAGTAACACTTCCTGAAAGCGATGTTCCATCAGCCATTCTCCATTCAATTCCACCTTCGTAAATTGCATTATTTGGACACTCTGGTTCACATGCCCCACAGTTAATACACTCGTCTGTAATCGTTATTGCCATAGCGTTTATTAAACTAAATTTGACCGCAAAGATATTCACCTTGTTGGTTGAGAAATATTCCTTTTATCCTAATTATTAATAACATACTTTTAATTGAAATGGACATGGTTTAACCTGTTGATTTTGATAGGCTAAAGCCTTCTTTAAGCTTAACTATTGATACATAATTAATGAAAGTTCAGGATAGAATTGATGCTTTTTCCATTCTTGGAAAAGAGTTAAAAACATACATTGATCAAACAGAATTGGATTCAGTTGGAGACAAGTATTCAGCGCTTAATGATTCAGTAGAACAATCTTTCTATCACAATGGGTGGTTTGTGAAAGACGAAGTACTTAGAGCAATTAAAGGAATTATTCGATTTTTGAATAAGGAGGAATTGCAGCAATGGGTGGCAAATTACTCGTCACTTTTCGATCAACCCGCAACAAAACGGGTAGGGGTTATTATGGCCGGCAATGTTCCCCTGGTTGGTTTTCACGATATGTTGTGTGTGCTCATTTCCGGTTATCAGGTCAGTGTTAAATTATCCAGCGATGACAAACTGCTATTGCCTGCAATTTGGAGGCTGATGGAAGAGGTTAGCCCGGAATTGTATAAACGGGTAGATTATGTAGATCGATTGGAGGGATACGATGCCGTAATTGCTACAGGAAGCAATAATACTTCCCGGTATTTTGAAAGTTATTTTTCCAAAGTACCTAACATAATTCGAAAAAACCGGACTTCAGTTGGTGTATTAACCGGTGAAGAAACAGAGCAGGAGCTGGATTTACTTGCCTCAGATATTTTTCAATACTACGGACTGGGATGTAGAAATGTGTCTAAAGTTTACGTTCCGGAATCCTACGATGTGGACATACTTTTTAAAGCCATGTTACCCTATCAATATGTAACCGACAACAAAAAATACATGAACAATTACCTGTATCATCAAACCTTGTTTTTGATGAATGATGATTCAATTCTAGATAATGGTTTTATTGTACTAAAAGAGGACAATAATTTGCATAGTCCATTGGGAGTGCTGTTTGTTGAAAGATATAGCGATGTTCATAAACTCGGAGTGGAATTAACCAAACTCAAAGATCAGATTCAATGTTATGTTGGTAAAGATTATTTAGCCTTTGGACAAGCTCAAATCCCTAGACTAAATGATTATGCGGACAACGTGAATACATTGGACTTCCTGGCCCAATTAAAACGAATATGACAATAAATGGTCGAACTTTATAAATATTGCATTATTTTGGGCATCATTTTCAGATTAGATATGAGAACAATAGGGAAAGAAATTTGGGGGTATATTTTAGTTCTGATCTGCGTGTTAATAGGCTTCTCGGGAAGTGCTCAGACCGTTATTTTTAGTAGCGATTTTTCTCCGGGCCCTTCCAGTTGGCAGTTGAATGCTAGAGATTCGGTACACGGTAAGGCCTCTGTTTCAGGAGGAGAAAACCGTTGGATCACCAACAACAGCTATAAGGGAAATGCCACTGCTCTTGTTCCTAATACAAATTTGCAACCTGTTGGTATTACCGGATCGCCCAGAAGCCATTACCTGCATATCAATGCCAATAACCTTTCATTGCCAGGTGTGGCAGCTTACAACGCCAATTATTTGTACAACAACCCTGGAAGGGATCAATACATGACCCGGATGGTCGCACCGATTTCTACATCCGGGCTTAAAGATGTGGAATTTAGTTTTTGGTGGTTGAATTACGCCGATTCTTTTAATTTTCCCAACGACACGTCAGGACAGGTTTTCTATAGTATCGATAGTGCTAAAAGCTGGATTAGAACTCCTAAGACTTACTCAGGAGATTCAATTTGGAAAAAAGAGACCATTAAACTCCCGGTATTTGATAATCAAAAGCAACTCATGTTCGCATTTGTCTTTATTAATCCTGACACCGGTTTTCATCCGGCCTTTGCCATTGATGATGTTATGCTTACAGGAGTTCCTTCCAATACGCCAACTGCGAATTTTACGCAAGACAAAATACTGGTTTGTCAGGGGAAGTGTGTTCAGTTCACTGATCTGAGTACAGGCAATCCATCAAAGTGGTCCTGGAATTTTGGAACCGGAAATGTTGCTGATACCAGTAATCTGCAAAACCCAAGTTTTTGTTTTCCCAATGTTGGCAAATTCAGTATAACTCTTACTGCATCGAATTCGAAGGGAAGCGGGGCGCCATTAACTAAAACCAATCTCATATCGGTAGTAGATTGTAACGCACCGCCACAAGCAAATTTTTCAATGAATGGATTGATGAGCAAGACGATTACCATCTGTTCAGGTGATTCTGTCATTTTTGCTGATAGTAGTTCCGGAGCAGTTCAGAATAGATATTGGTCATTTCCGGGAGCTGCAGATGATTCCGGGAATTGTAGAATTGTAAACGATACCATTCCATTGGTTAAAATTCTATATCCGTGTGCAGGAGGAGAAGGTAGAGATACTATCTATCCGGTTACCCTGAATGTGTCCGGTGCAGGTGGAGCGACATTTATCACCAAAAACGTTCGGGTTAAATCATGTATTGGAGCAAAATCAAGAATTAAAGGGCATACAGAACAAAGAAAAACCTGTGTGGGAAGTTGTGTAACCTATGAATATGATCACACCATTGAAGATGAGTTTTACATTACGGATAAACCAACCTTTAAATGGTATTTCTGGGGAATCAGCGATACGGTTGATTCTATGATTACAAAGATTGATACTGTTACTACGAATCCACTTGAAATTGATACAACCTGGTTTTACAGGGTTTATTCACCACTTGGCCCCATTGCTGTAGACACTAATTTTGAAAAGGATACAGTCTATACAGATCCAAGCATTACCGTGTGTTATCCCGATTCAGGTTCATACAAGTTGGCACTGGTAACAGAGAACATATATGGTAAGGACTCACTCATGTACCGCAATATAGTTTCGGTATATGGTTACCCTCAGGTAGATGCACTGGTAGATAAACCTGTTTTGGTAAGGGGCTATTCCAATGAGCTTACTACAAACAATAAGGAGGAACACAACGGTCGACCGGTTCCCAATTGCAAGGATATGGAGGAATTTGACAAGTATATAAATGGTGATTCATCACGCTGTCATAATTACTTCTGGAGTTATAAGAATAATCAGGGTGATCAGATTTCTGATAACATAGACAACTGGAGAAGTCAGACTACAAGAGCGAGACCAGATGCTCCGACCTGGTATTACGTCATTCGTGAAAACTTCAACGGTTGTAGAACAGTAGATTCTGTTCAGATACACATTGATAGTACCTATGAAGTAGGTATTCCCGAAATTTTTACACCTGGTAAAAATGGTTCCAGGAACAGCAGATGGTACATATTTGGAAATAGAATTACCAAAATTGACGTGAAGGTCTTTAACCGATATGGGCAAATTGTCTACCAAACAGATAAAGTAAATCAAATTGTTTGGGAGTCAGATATTGCTCCGGTTGGCGCTGGATGGGATGGAAATTATAAAAACCAGGTAGGAAAAGAATTAGACCCTGGAGTGTATGTTTACGTGGTAAAACTCTGGCACGAAACAGGAGAGATTAAGGATTTGAGTGGAAATGTTACTTTAGTGCGCTGATGGTGAGAGTGATTAGATACATTACAATACTGGCATTAACGACTACAATGCTTGTCGGTTATGGACAAGAGGAAATGCACTTTTCTCAGTTTACCGATGCACAAACTTTGTTTAACCCAGCAACAGTAGGAGTTTTTCATGGTAGCTTACGTTTTAATGGTCACTACAGAACCCAATGGGGAAAGGCGGGACAACCCTATGAAACAATGGCAGCATCGTTGGATTTACCCATCCTTTCGGACGTAACCGGAAACGACTTTTTTGCTATCGGCGGGTACTATATTCAGGACAAAGCCGGGTTAAGTGAAACTTCGACTATGAATTCTGGATTGAACCTGAACTTTGGTAAGTCATTCGATCCGGACGAGACTCACTTCTGGTCCATGGGAGCTAAGGTAACCTACAACCAAAAGAAAATGAATAACAATTCTAACTTGCATTGGGGATCTCAATGGGACGTTATTGATGGAACTGGCTGGACAGGAACACCCGGAATGGTAGAGGGAGAGGTGTCCAAAACTTATGTTGGGTTTGGAGCGGGCTTTAATCATTTTTTTACCAATCATGATAATATTAAAACCATGTTTGGCATTTCTATGAATAACATTAACCGCCCGGTGGTAAACTACTTAAATGATGAGTATAAATTGCGTGCCAGCGTTTTTGTACACGGTGAAGTAGAGGTACATAACCACGAAAGTCATGTTGCGGTTATTCCCAGGTTTGCTGCTTTGTTCCAGGGATCTCAACGTTATTTTATCGTTGGTTCTAGCCTTGATTTTTTGATCAAAGAAGCGGGTAAAATGACCGGAGTAGTTAAAGAAGCTACCTTGGAAATTGGTGCGTTTTACCGTTGGAAGGATGCAATGGTTTTTGAAGCACAGTTTAACTGGGCCGGTATTGGCATAGGGGTTAGTTATGACCTACCGGTTTCTAAGGTTGGAAAGGCGGTAAATTATGTTGGTGCAACCGAAGTTCTGCTCCACTACAAATTGGGCTATAAAACCGGCCTTAAATCGAAGCACGATAGCCATCGTTTCGATAGTATTCATTAATAAGGTATACCTTTTTTATTTAAGGATTGATTTTACGTGTAAACACGTAATTTCTGCGTGTTTACCCTTACAAAAGAATGAATAGCGAGAAATAGTTTTGGGAGATTAAATCTTCCATTATGCGTTTCTCTTATTATCATTTAAAGTTTCTCTTACAATTTGTTTGTTTAACCTTTTATTGCCATTCGATTCAGGCACAAATCAGTGGATCGGTAGAAAACGGTACCACCCTTCCCAAGCAGGCCGAAAAATTTAACATTGCTACCGGAGCTCACCAGGGAAATGTAAACCTGTTTTCCGGGGTATATAATTCCAGTTACTCCTTGGGTACGGTTTCGGTACCTAACGGATTGATTTATACACTAAATAGTTCCTATTCTACTTCTTATATAGGTGGAACGCATGGAGGAATTTTGGAAGGCATTCCCTATGGCGATGGTCGTTCGTTGAGTTTACCAACCTTGTCGGTTCAAAATGAATCTTATATAGATAACCCCGACGACACGATGAATTCTTATTACAGCACCTGTAATGGAACCGGTACTCCGCCAGCCTTACGATTTACAACCAACGATGGAACTGTTTACTGGCACGCCCCCTATGTGTCCATTCCCGGAGTATTAAGCGGGAGGGCCATATACAAGCATTACGACGATGAAAACCAGCGACACGTATTTGTATTGAATGCCTTTGAGCGTTATGCCGAAATTTATTTGAAAAGCAATAGATGGACAGTGAAGCTCGATAATGGAGTGGAGTATGCCTTTAACCTGGCCGTGGAAAGCTACCGAAGGGCAAACCATCGTCGGAGTTTTGACTACAATGACCAGCGTATTGAAGATGGCCCGGATTCTTCTGCAACTGTAAAATCAATTTTAAAGGCTCAGATTACGCCCAAAGCTGAATTCCTAAAATGGTATTGTACGGAGATAATTGATAAATCGAAACCAGCCGCGCCGCGCATTAAATTTGACTATGAAACCTTTGGTGAATTCAATTATTTTAAAGAGCTATCCCAAAACCATCAATCGGCATTCGATCAAATTTTACGTGAACATATCTATAACGTAACCAGCTACCTTTACGATACCAATGGAAATGTAACAGCAACACTAAACAACATTGAGCCCAATGTTCAGGACTATACGGTATTTAAGGACGTGTTGCTTACACGGGTATCTGCTCACACCTTTTATGGAATAGAGGAGTGGCTCGACCTGGAATACGAAACTCAGGACGACCACATTACCAATTCCCTGGTTATGAAAATTGAAGATGCGGGTGTACTGCGCCTGGATTCATTGTATAGTTACAAATCAGTTTTTTATCAGGGTGAGCACACCAATAGCTCTCAGGTTTATAATCCGGTAAAAGATGTAACCAGCACAGTTAACTTTTCGGGTTGGAATCGGTTTATTCATGCAGCGCACCCTGATTATTCTTCAAGCTCAGGATACGTACCCATTAGTAGTATCAATCCATATATTCAAAACATTTCTACCCGAACCAACCGGTATTCTTATAAAACCCTGGGGGCAGCTAATTCGATCAGTATGGACCACGGTTTTCTTTCCGGAACCATAACCGCAACCAATATGCTGGAAACCCGGGTGCCGGGTGACAACTACGAAGTTCGTTTTGTAGTCAGTAAAGATGACGCTATGACCGGCGCTAATCAAGGTGGGTTTTTGAACCTCGACATAAGCATTGGGGGAGGCGTAGTTCCCCCAGGGAGTGTAAGCAATAGTGTTGGTTTTGATATTCCTGCCATTGATTTTGATCGCATTCAAAAAACGAAAATATTCTCCACTTTCGACCGTATGGTGAAGTGGAACGTTAGAGGCAACACCAGTTTAAATGCTACCAGCTCTGATGGCTTAATCGTAACCTCCAACCATTTTACCATGCCCCTGTTTAACCCCAACGATAAACTGAATTTTCAGATTGGTCCGGCCAATTCCGATCATAATTTTATGGCACTTCCATCGGAAACAACTAAATCAGGTTCTAACACGTTGGCAGATGCCAAAAAAGCCTTTTTGCATGAACGGGCATCCTGGTCTACGGCACTCCCGGAACAATGCGATTTTAAATCCATTCCCAACAATTTTGGAGTAGGGTTGCCCTGGTATCAAATGCATCATGTTTATGAAGAATTCAACACCGCTTCTCCGGATGATATGTATGAGTTTTGGTGGCATGATAACCCAAATAGCCTGACTTATTCGAATAAACCGACGTTGGCAGGTTCTAATACCGAACTAGAAGCCATAGAACTGATTCGCTATGCCAAGAATCCCTACATGTTGCGCCATGTTAAGAAATATGTGGTTAGCGGAGTTCATGCGGTTAATGATAGCGGTATGGTGGGCGACCAGGCCCTGGTGCGCGATGTAGAACTGGATTATACCTCACAAAACATGAATATGAAGTTGTCTATCGACGACAACAGTGGAAACTTTAAAAAGACTTTCATTCTCTTAAAATCGATTCGGGAGAATCCGGTTTATCCGGCAAATAATTCCTTACAATCGGGAATTACGACGGCAGACATTGAAGCGGCACCAACCACTCGCTTTGAGTATGGAACCGGTGTAAGCATTGGAGATACTACCACAGAGCATTGTACTGGTCCCCGTTGTTTTTTCCAATTCTACTTTGTTCCATTGAGCAAGGAAATCTCTCATTTGGGTGGCGAAACCGAAATTGAATACCATGCGATCGATACCACCTTTTCAACCAAGAGCAGCTTGGTTTATTTAGGAACGGCACAAAAAGACCGACAGTACACCATGCAGTTTAACTACCAGGTAAAAAAACTAAAAAAGCAAATTGGAGATACTACGCAGGCCGTATGGGAATATACCTACTCGGGGCTGGACACCAAATATGGATTAAGAAGAATGGTACTCGATACCTTTTTTACCAACAACAACTACAAGGCCGATATGGGAGCAGGCTATACCATAGTAAGCGAGCCGGAGGTAAATGGAGTTAGAAACAGTACCAGGTATTATCACTATACCAATGAATATGAGGGGCTGCTGTTTGGAAAACTGTATAAAATTGAAAAGTACAACCCCCACGGAACACTCTTTGAAAAAACGGAGATAGAATACGATACGCTGTTGGCCTTTCGAAATGGGTTTTATAAAAAGGACCGGTACGGTAAGGTTTATTACTTCATCCCAAAATTGGACACCGCAGGCAATCCGGTGGTTGTGAACGGCGATACGCTCATGGAACAACACTATACCTGGAACTACATGAACGATACTAACCTGGCAATTGCTTACCATCCCTATTTTTGGAAATACCCCTACCTCGATCATCTCATTTCTCCACAAGCGGCCTTTTATCGCAACCAGGGGGCAGGGGATATAATTTCGGCCAGTGATGTTCGGTTGCAACCATTGCACTACACCGCTTACGCACCCAAGTACTACGAGGGACATTACGTAAAAGACGACGACCCGGCTTACTGGGACAGTTGGTTTATTAAAAAAATTAAGGAAACTACTACCGAATACGATACCAATGCCTGTGTAATTGACGATTCGTATTACTATAACTCGAACATTGACGTATCGGTCGATCCTATGGATGCCATTTTCCTGAACAACCTAAAGACTCTGGGAAGCGGCAACGCAGTGGAGAATGACCTCATCGACAACTCTCCGTTGAGCGATACGGTACTGCTGGAAATATTGGATACTGCTTTTTTACTGGGCGATGCCCAGTTGATTACCGTGTTTGGAGAACAGGATAATGTAAAGGATACCATTATTAAAAACCTGATTAATCGATTGCCTGAACTTGCCGAACAAACCCTGGTAGACATTATGCTGGGGCAGGAAAAAGATTATTCTCATGAGGTGCTGACCACCCTTATCGACCGTGAATCGCAAGATGCCTACGCTGCGGTGCGGGAGATTATGATCCACCAGGATTCGTTGTATGATTCCACAATTTTTCACCTGTTGGTTGATACGTTAATACCCGATTCCGTATCCATGCTAATTCTTGCAAGTCGTTGGGAACTGAGCGATACGGTATACCAATGGTTAAATGATTCGGTACTCCGGTTTGGTGAACCGTTTTTAAAGAACCTGGTTTTGGCCAAACGCATATTTCCAGATGATGATGTACTTGCAATGCTGGCCCAAAACACCAACCTTTCCGATAACGATATAGAGGACCTGTTTACTGCATGCCCTTACTCATATTCCAGCGCAGTACAAACACATTTAGATGGAAGAAGTCCGGCACTGCCATCAAGTGTTAGCTCTACCATTAGCTTGGCCCAAAGCAACATACCAAACTATTCTACTTACCTACTTAATGTAGGTATTACCGGCTCGGTAGCTCCATTCATTAACTTAACCAGTGGAAATGACCTTGAAAGTTTGTTTCAAACCTTAACCGACGCAAATACAGCGGATTTGGACCTGGAAACTGAATTTACCGCCGCTTCACCCCTGGAAGACACCTTGCTTCTGGAAATGATCGATTATGCCGGAAACTACGAAAATTCAACAATAATAACCATATTGAACGATCAACCGGGCCTATCCGACACGGTATGGACCAAGGCTATAAATTCTTCAGAATTAACCAATGATGACCTGCTAGAACTGTTCAACAACAATATTGTAGGTTTTACCGATGACGTATTGGTGGAAATATTATTGCTAAGTCCTGCGCTGGACAATACCGAACTTCAAAACCTATTGCTTAAGCAACCCAGCATTTCAGAATCGGTATTTGATGAAATTTATGATTCGGAGCTCGAAAACTCCAACATAGAACCGCTTCATTTTAAACAACGAAACTTTACCAGTGCCGGATTGAATGCCATGCTGGACGACTCCCGCGAGTTTTCCGAATCGAACCTTACGGGTGTGCTGCTGGCACAACACAATTTTCCCGAGAAAGCGGTACTACTCAATCTTTTTGATCATACGCCTGCATTTTCCAACAGCATGATTATTACCATTCTGTCCAATACCACGCGCGAGTTAAGCGCAGAGGTACTTTCCGAAGTAAATACCTATTTGCCCGGAAATTATTCTTCTTTGCTAGGGGTAAGCAATAAATTTAAACTCGTTGGAAAAGCATCCAAACTTAAATTGTATTGTAGCAATCCTAAACTTTCGCAGACCCTGAGTATAAGTACGGTTAAGGAATTTGAGTACTACGATGCCAACTATAAGGGGCTTTCTACTTCGGAAGGCTATCGCCGATTGCTAAATGCCGATGTAACTCCTTTGCAATTGCTCTTTGAGCCCAGTTGGCAGCTTTACCGAACTACGGCCTATTCGCCTGAATTGCCCGGTGCCAAAACCGAGGAAGAATATTTTTATTACTACGACCTGCAACAGCGCTACGAAAATTTGTACTGGAAATCGGGAATTACCGTAGACGACTCGCTACCGAATAACACAGGTGCTCAATTGACCGTGTCAAGTAAAATTTTGGGCAACGACATTGATGGACTGGACAAATCGTTGGAATATGGTGTAAAAAACATAGCTTTTGAAAAACGCCTGACCACCCGGTACGCAAGCGACCAGGGAGCGCTGGCACGATCTACCTACTACCTGCACGATACCGTTTGGACCCTGCTGTACGAACCGGAGGATTCGGTGATTCACTTTACCGGAGATACCTGCGTAACTGCATCGGGAGATAGTTTGGCAACCATTGGTTGCAAACGACTAATAGTTCGTTACTGGGGATCGCGCAGGGACATGGCCTGGAACATGATCGCCTTTTACAAACCCGGAAACCCGGAATCTATTTTTTACGAATGTCCGTGCGATGCCAAGGATACCATGGTCAATCATT
>CEQS01071518.1_pt1 | contig 18059 bp, 6 predicted proteins | sample 530981 | NCBI WGS metagenome assembly CEQS01 (sample SAMEA2621176, study PRJEB7988) | marine metagenome | biome: marine biome (ENVO:00000447); feature: mesopelagic zone (ENVO:00000213); material: "saline water (ENVO:00002010), including plankton (ENVO:xxxxxxxx)" | depth 800 m
CACTTATATAAGTCGCATTTGGACCCGTACTAGCAGACTCTGCAGAAGTTGTATAAACACTTACACCATTCACGAACATGGTTATTCCAGTTGTGGTCCAGCTGATAGCAACATGCTGCCATGAGCCTGTGACAGGCGTGATATTCGTGTTGATGTCTCGGCCTGCAAAAATGTGATACTTGCCATTCCAGATGACAATTCCCCGATCGTAGCCTCCATTATCATTTCCAACAATTGTTTGTAAGCCTGTAGTTGAGTTAATCTTAACCCATGCCTCAGCCGTGAATGAAGGAAATTTGCTCGGACTAATGTCTAATCCATTTATAGTGATACGCGTATTAGAACCATTACACTTCAATGCCGAAGTAGGTTTCTCACCTTTGATATAAAAAGATTTAGTAGCCGTAAGGGTGCCGGTTGAAAAGGTTAAGCTAGAGCCTATGCCACTTTTCGGCCCATCAATCATTGTATTGCTGGAATCATATAGTGTGTATACGAACCCTGATTGTGATCCTCCCAAAGTAAAGGTGGTGCCTGATGTATCACACTTGCTTGTGTCGGCAGCCGTAACGGTCTGATTGGTGGGAACGGGATTTACAGCTATTGCTACCACATTGGAAGTATCGTGCATAATCCCTGAAGCTACGGCCCTTTTGTACCAAAATGTTTGTGTTGGTACAGGAGAAGGTAAGTAATCGTTGGTGTTGTTGGTTCCGGCCGCAGACGTAAAACCGGCGCTAGAACTCGTTGTTGAAGACAGCCATACATAGGTGTAACTTCCATTTCCACCCGTAGGACTTGAACCAGTAAGTATTTTTGCTGTATCACCAGCGCATAAGGTTTGCGTAGAATCGATGGTATTATTCGCAATAACCGGAGCAGGAGGATTGTTTCTAAATATCCCGAGATAAGGATTTCCAATAACGGCAATATCCGATTTTCCATCTGAATCGAAATCCGCTACTTTAACTCTTGCGCTGTAATTTCCTGTGGACATTTGAAAGGAAGAGGCAAATGAAATTGACCCCGATGTACTTGTATTGGGCCAGATGGTAATTTTATTCAAATTTGGATGTCCATTGTTTACCACAATATCAATCTTTCCATCTCCATTCAAATCTCCTGCAGATATCATATACAATCCAGTAACCGTAGAAGTAAAATATTGCACTGTGGCAAGGGAGGCCGAGTTAATTGTGCCGCTACTCGCTGTATTTCGCCATACTGCAATTCGTTTTTTAGACTGGTCGGCAACAAAAACATCCAGCTTTCCATCACCATCCAAGTCTCCTACTTCGATGTCGAAAAAATACCCCGGACTACCATTAAATCTAACCTCACTTGCAAAGCTAATGTTCCCAGATGTGCTTATGTTTCTATATAAAGATATAGAAGGACCATGGTCGGAATTGGAAACCACCAAATCGGGTTTTCCATCTCCGTCTATGTCCCCAAGTTTTTGATAATAAGACCCGGTATGGGCAATATGGGTTTGATACGAGGCGAAATTTATATTCCCCGATCCGGTACTTGTATTTCTGAATATCAAAATTTTTCCAGCGTAACTATTAATGGTAACATCTAGTTTTCCATCTCCATCAATATCACGAACATCCGGGTTTGTCGGATTGGCTGTTCCAAAACTGAAATAGACTGGTGAAGCCATTGTAATTGTGCTTCCGCTTGTTGTGTTTCTGAAAACAGCCAGCTTATTCGAAAGTCGACATACCACAACAAGGTCTTGCAATCCATCGCCATCCATGTCACCAGTAGCTATTTGGGTGGGATAATTACCACTCGCAACTGATAGGTCTATAGCAGTTCCAAACGAACTGGTCGTGATTGATCCGCTGGTTGAATTATTAGGATAGATCGAAACTTTTGCATTATTCTCCCTACAAACTACAAATTCATTTTTTCCATCGTTATTGAGGTCTGCAACTGCTAATCCATAAGAGTTTGAAAAGGACCCCAATCCAATGTTTACTCTTGAATCAAAATCGGTGGCAGTTAAAGTTGATTTCCCGGAGAAAGTTGGCATAAAAGGTAGTCTGCTGTAGGCTATCCAATTGGAATCCGATGTAGTTATAGAAATAAATGAATAGGTCGCTCCACTGGGTACTACCGCTTTAATTTGAGTAGCCGAAGCACTTGCTAAAACTGCTTTACTCCCGCCAAAGTATGCTGTGTTTTCAGAAAGAGTTGCACTAAAATTGGTCCCTGTAATGGTAATTGTGTCTCCAACTTGTGCTTTTACCGGAGAAAATGAGGTGATTGTCGGAGGACCGGGAGGGTCTTCTAGATTTACCGTAGCGGTATCTGTACAACCTCGATCATCAGTGACGGTAACTTTGTATGAACCGGCATTTAATCCAATGTTGATTTTCCAATTTGACCCATTACTCCACTTGAAGGCATAGGGGCTTGTTCCACCTGTTGCACTACCAGTCGCTTCACCATTAGATCCTCCGACACTGGAAATTCCTTTGGAAACATTAGCACTCGCTGAGACTTTAGAGGGGTTGACAATGGATACTTCCGTACTGTCCTTGCATCCAATAGAATCAGTAACAACCACTTTGTATGTTCCCGCTGATAATGCTGAAATGGTAGATGCGGTTGAGGAACCTGAATTGTTCCACAAATAGGTTGCAGGACCCGTGTTTCCTGAAACAACTACTTGAGCACTCCCATCGCTTAACCCGTTACAAGAAATGTTTTTATGTGAAATAGCGGACCCCATCACACAACCCGAGTCGGCTGTTATTCTAAACAATTGGTTTTTGCCAAAGCCTTGATAGCTGTAATTATTGCTGGCACTCACCAGGGCCTTGTTGTCCGGGTAGAGCAATAGTGCTCCTTGTTGAATTTTGTTGACGAATCCAGTGCCCGGATCGTAGCTATTATCCACACTTCCATTAGCATTCAATCGAACAATCTTTTGTCGGGTCGTTCCTCCAAAGGTGGAAAAGGCTCCTATAATTACGTATTTACCATCGGACTGGCGTGCTATGTGCAATATATTATTATTGGGGCCTGAGGTGGTAAATGTGTTGTCTCTGTTCCCATTAGAATCTAGCCTCACAATTCGATTGGCACTAACCCCTTTCCACTGAGAAAATGCCCCTGCGAGTAGAATTTTCCCATCGGGTTGCACAAGCAATCCGCTCCAGATATGGTTGTTGGCACCTGAGCCGACATTGGAATTAAAAGTAGCATCAACCGTACCATTGGTGTTCAACCTGACCAATCGGTTTACGGTGGTTCCATTATAATTGGTAAAAGAACCAGCGATTATAATTTTACCGTCAGCCTGTAAGGCGATTTCATAGGGAACATTATTGAATCCGGAAGTGTATGAAAAACTATTGTCCAGGGTTCCATCAGGGTTTAGCCTTGCAACGTACTTGCGTGCGGTTCCATTATATGAGGTGAAATTTCCAATGCAAACAACCTTACTGTCGGGTTGAATAACCAGGTTTTGAACCGTACTGTTAAAGCCACTGCCTTTTGGAAAAGAAGTATCCTTGTCTCCATTGGTTTCCAATCGAAGAATATTTCCGGCAGATTGGCCATTATAAGTACTAATCCACCCACCAACGACTATTTTTCCGTCGGCTTGTACTGCAATTTGACTAGCAGAATTTGACAGTGTAAATCCACCCGAATTAAATGTTGGATCAATTTCACCTTTTGCTGAATCTATCCTAACCAGCATTTTTGCTGGTTTGCCATTGTAAGTTGTGAATGCACCACCTATAAGAATTTTCCCATCCGCTTGGAAGGTCATGGCATAAGCTGAGTTATTCATTCCTGTCACGGGAGCATAAGTTAGGTCATTAGTCCAATCACTGGCCAACCGGGTAACGTATACACGCTGGATACCGGCGACCTGACCAAAGGACCCTAAAATGATGAGTTTTTTAGAATTCGGTTGATAATGAACCGAGGCAATTGTACCGCCGATTTCGGTTCCTGAATTCTGATCCCATGTACCATCGGAACTCAATCGAATGAGTCGTGATACTGTTACGTTTTTGTATTTTAAAAAATCACCCGCAACTATAATATCGCCGTTGGGCAATGTCTTGATATCGTTTGGGTTTCTTGCTGCAAAACCCGGTTGTGTTTTGTTATAGAAAGCAGAATCTAATCCTCCGTCAGCTTTAATTCGAGCAATTTTGTTAATGTTCAAATTCTCAACTTTGGTATACGCACCAATCGCCAATATTTTGCCATCAGGTTGAATGTTTATTTCGGAAACGACATAATTGAAACCACCATTTTGAAACTTGAAAGTAGTATCAAGGCCACCTGTAGTGTCCAGGCGACACATTCGGTACACTGAAGTATTGCTTGTGCCATGTGTTGTAAACCAACCAGCAACAATAATTTTACCATTGGACTGAAAATCAATATCTTCCACATTAGCATTAACTCCTCCGTAGGCATTGAAGCTAGCATCGACTGACCCATTGGATTCCAATCGAACAATTCGGTTAGCTGTTGTACCCTTATAGGTGGTAAACCAACCCCCGACAAGAATTTTACCATCCGCCTGAACAGCAATACTGTATACCCGATTATTGAATCCTGTTCCGATCTTAAATGAGGTATCGATACTTCCATCAGTATTGATTCGAGCCAAGTATTTGCTGGAGACATTATTGTAAGTAGTAAAAGCACCGCCAATTATTACCTTACCATCTGGTTGCACCGTAAGGGCTGTTACTGCACTATTGGCACCTATTGCTGATTTAAATGTAGTATCGAGTTTTCCATCTGGGGTTAATTTGGCGACACGGCCTACTGCCTGACCATCATAGGAAGTAAACTGCCCTCCTGCAAATAAACTTCCATCACTCAACATATCAGAGGCATAGACCACATTCTGAAATCCATATCCTCCCCGCTCTCCTCTATCATTAGTATTGAATCGGTGATCCAGCGATCCCGGTGCCTGGGCAAAAAGTGCAATGCCAATAATCAAAAAGAAAATGGCCAGTAAATAGCCCAACATGATCTTTCTTGTATATAAAGATGCTTTCATAACAGAGAATTTTAGTTTCGTGAGTTTTATAAAATCAAATCTAGCTTGCCTGAAGTAAAGGGAAGAGAAACAAGCAATTACAATACAATTAGCCCAACCTTACAATTACATTACATTGGGTCAACCTAAGGGACAGATCTAGAAGGTGTCTAGCTTGATTTAAGGTTTACCAGGTATAGTTTTAATGCCTTGTTGTCAGGAATGTCCAGTTTATTTCTAATTCTGGAGAACGCCACATTTACACTATTTAAACTCTTTTTAGTTATGTGGGCGATTTCGGTTGGAGACAAATTCATAGCCATATAAGCCGCAAGCACCTTTTCGTTCTTGGTAATTTCAGCTGAATGAGTACTTAGCTTTTCGTAGAATTGAGTATTAATTTGATCGAACTTGTGTTCCAATTCTACCAATGAGGTTTGTGTCTTTTGCAATTCAACATCAAGCATAGCAGATCTCAAAATAGACTTTCCCTGCTCACTTAAATGTGGTTTTAAGGATTCAATAATTTCAAGCAGTATTCTTTTTTCATTCTCGTTCTGGGTAAGGAAATTAAGTCCCGAAATGACCTCTTGCTCCTTACTAGTTAACTCGTTTGACAGTTGGAGCAGGTCGAGTTGGTGAATTTCTTCCTGTTGTTTTAAAATGACCTCCTTTTGGTTTTTTATTTCCTGAACGTACTCGGAAAGCTCCAGTACGGTTCTAACCCTTGCTATAAACTCAATCTTATCAATGGGTTTTCTAATGTAATCAATAGCACCGGAAGACAATGCCAAATCCAAATCCTCGGAATTGATCATGATGCCAGAAGCCATAATAACAGGAATTTCCCGGGTTTGTGGATCTTCTTTTAATTTCCTAATAAACTCAATCCCGTTCATTTCTGGCATCTCCCAATCGGTTACAATCAGATCGGGAGCCACAGACTTTGCTATTTTGAGTGCCAGTGACGCGTTGCTTGCATTAAGTACCTCATATTTTGGAGGACTAATTTCCAAAACAATGTCATTGATGACTTTGATGTTTAACGGGTCGTCATCAACAATGAGTATGGTCTTAAGATTCATAATTCAATACTAATTGAATTAATTCAATAAATCCAGCTTCGTTACTTGTAAATAATGCATTCTTAACTTGATCTATCCATTCCTGACAGCTCGAATCTTCAGTCTCTATAGATTCCAACAACTTTAGAATTTTACTTCCCTCATAAACCTGAAACCCCTGAAGTTTTTCAGCGACGGGCTTAAGCACCCGAACTGACTCTCTGGTAAGGCCAGTTGATTTATCCAACGAAATGTTTTTGGGATTGCCCGAATGGGAGTCAATGATTTTAAGAGGTAACTTAAACAGGAACGAAGCCCCCTCGCCTTCCACTGATTGAATTTCAAGGGTTGATCCATGAGCTTGGATAGCCAATTGGACATACTGTAGCCCAATACCGGTAGAATACTTATCCTCTCCCCTTCTTATCTTGTTTGAATTACTCAGTAACTCCTCTATTTTATTCTCGGACATTCCCTTGCCATTATCGGACACACCTACCTCAATAAACTCTGAATCCAAAGAATTGGCAAAAATCCTTATTTCCCCATTGGATGGAGAATATTGTACCGCGTTGGAAAGTAAGTTTATCAGTACCCGCTCGATTAAGGATACGTCACAAAGCACTCTGATTTTGGAATCAACCTGATTTAAAATATTGATATTCTTTTGTTTGGCAGCAAAGCCAACATAGGCAATTGCATTTTCAACAAGAAAAGTCAGCGCAACCTCCTTTTTTTCCAGTGCAATTTTATCGTCCTGGAGTTTTTGTACATCCAGGATGTTCATTACCAAATTGAGCATGAGCTTGGCCGAGTGTTCTACTACCTTATCCTTCTCCTTGCCTGAATTGGCCACACTAATAATACCGCTTAACGGATTTTTTAAGTCGTGCACAAGCATACTTGTTAAGGTCTCTTTAAACTCACCCATGGCAACCAACTTTTCGTTCGCGTTAAATAATTCAGTTGCTTTTTGCTCAATTTCCAACCGTTGTGCATTTATTTCTGCAGTGCGTTCGTCAACTTTTTGCTCGAGTACAACCTTCTCTCTTTTAATGCGATTGAATCTGGATTTGATGTAAACCACAATTAGACCCAATAGAAAGGAACTAACTCCCAGGATAAACCACCACGTTTTCCAAAAAGGAGGAGTAATGGTTAATCCAAGCACCAGGTTATCGGAAGACCAAACTCCCCGATCGTTAGACCCTTTAACCATTAGCGAATATGAACCTGCCGGCAAATTGGTGTAAGTAACTCTCCTTTTGTTTTTGTCTGAAACCCATTCCTGGTCAAAACCTTCGAGTTTGTGGTAGTATTGATTTTTTTCGGAATGATTGAAATCAAGAGCTGCAAATTCTATTGTAATTACCCTTTCATTATAGGATAATTTAAGATGATCCATGAGGCTAATACTTGAGGGCATATAGTACTTACCACCTCTTAATTCAACTCCATTGGAGCCATCGGAAATGGAGTCGATTAAAACGGATTTATTCATGATCTTGAGGTTGGTAAAAGCTAATCGGGGTGGTTTATCATTAAAGTAAATACTGTCGGGATGAAATTTTACAAACCCTCCAACTCCTCCAAAATAAAAAACACCGTCTTTATCTTTATAATACGAACCGGTAGAAAACTCTTTTAAGCTTACACCATTAAACTTATCAAACAACTCAACCTCTATGGAATCTTCTGATGTGTAAGAATTTGAAAATTTACATATACCCTTTGTTGTACTCAACCATTTAGTGTCCTTCGAATCAATCAATAATCCATAAATGCGATCCGAAGGAAGTCCGTCTTTACTGGTGTACTTGATGTACCTGGAATTATTCCCATTATATTCAATCCGAAATAATCCGCTGGTGCTCCCTACCCATATTTGCCCCTGACTATCTTCCTGGATACTGGTAATACTAGTGGTAGGGCCTGGTGCATTTTTCGATTGAAGGCGATAGAATTTTTCAGCGATTGGATCAAATCGATTAAGCCCACCGGTTCCTGTACCTACCCATATATTCTTCTTACTGTCTTCAAAAAGAACCATCACCGAATTATCGGATAAGGAGTTTGTGTCTTCAGGATCGTTCTTGTAATGAATAAAGTTCCCTGTATAAGAATCGTATTGGTTTAACCCCTCTCCATAGGTTCCAAACCACAATCGCCCTTCGCTGTCTTTCAATCCACTGTAGACAGAATTTAATGATAGAGAATTGGGATCGGATTCATCACTTTGAAACGATTGGTAACGTTTCGAGTTTATTTCGAATCGGATTAAACCATTTCCTAAAGTACCCATCCAAAGAATGGAATCGTTTTCAGCCATAACAAAATAGAGTCCGTCCAGGGATTGTTTTGCCGGCATAACTAATTCAAATTCATTCTCATTGTAGCGTTGCAGGCCATTGAAACTATTCGCCAACCATAAACCGGAAGCGTTATACAGCAGCCCGTTTATAGGATCCTCGGCTTGTAAATTACAATACATGGTTTCGAATTTTTCACCATTTGACCTGAAACGAACCAATCCGGATTTGTAAGTCCCACACCATATTAGTCCACTGTTGTCAACGTATAGATTTAAAACTTCCTTGTCCGGAAACGATGGTTCACCTGTTGGTTTTTTACTAAATCGTAAAATGGATTGTGTGGCCCGGTTTAGCCGACACAGCCCCTCTCCCCAGATACCAACCCAATATGAGTTTGCATCGTGAGGATCGGCTACAATTGAGCGAATAAAATTCCCGGATAGCGAGTTTCTATCACCTGTTTTGTTCCGATAATTGATTACCGAACGGTTGTTTTTATTCAGCATAAATAAACCGTTATCCTGAGTACCAACCCACAGAATTGAATCCTCATCCAACAGGCACAATACTTTTAACGATTTCTCCAATGAATTGGTTAAGCGGAAATGCTCAGCATCTCCATTGTTGGGATCAAACCGATAAATTCCTGTACCAAAGGTGCCAACCCAAATCTTTCCACTCCCATCCGGAACCAAACATCGGATATCATTGGAGGGTAATTTATGCGTATTCCATTCACCAGTTTCCGGAATAAACTGCTTTAATCCACCTCCAAAAGTCCCTAGCCAGAGGGACTCATTTTCTTCTGCAATCGACCAAACCGAGTTATTCTTAAAAAAACTGTCTACAGCTGCCGGAGCAGAATAATTGACAAATGTTTCGGTTGTTTTATTGAATTTCGAGATTCCGCTCCCATTGGTTCCAATCCAAAGGTTTCCCTTTGAATCTTCAAACAGCGTATTTAGAAAGCTATTGGACAAAGACCTGGGGGCATCCGGGTCGCTCAGGTAAGTTGTAAATTGATAACCATCGTATTTGTTTAAGCCAAATTCGGTAGCTACCCAAATAAAGCCTTTTGAGTCCTGCAGTACCCCATAAACCGAATTCTGCGATAATCCATTCCTGTTATTTAATTCGTAGAACTTAACTGATAGCTTTTGGGCCCCAACAAATAAAGAAAGGATAAGAAACGCACAGGTAATTATAACATATTCTCCAGCGAGAACCTTGTACCTTAATGGTTTTGAAGAACAAACAAAAAGATCGCCTTGTACTTTCATGCTCAGGAATCCCAAAGCTATAATTCTTTGGCACTTCCTGATTAGGCCGCTTTAAGAATTACCTACTCCATTTTCTCATCAATGTAGTCGAGTACCTTACGCATTAAGTGGATGCGATCTTTACCTCTTACGTTGTGTTTATGATCTGGGTAAATGAAGAAATCAACCTGTACCCCCTTGTCTACGGATTGCTTTAGAAAATCGATACTGTGTTGAGGAACAACTACATCGTCATCGGCTCCATGAATAATCAGAAGATCCCCTTTTAAGTTTTGAACTTTGTCCAATAAAGAAGCACGGGCATATCCAGCCTCGTTGGTTTCAGGAGTATCCATATACCTTTCGGTATACATAACTTCGTAATACTTCCAATCTATTACAGGACCGCCTGCAACCCCTACCTGAAACAATCCAGGGGCTTTTAGCATTAAGGAGGTTGTCATAAATCCACCATAGCTCCAACCGTATACAGCAACTTTATCCGGGTTTACATAATCCAGTCCACGTAAATACTCCAATCCTGAAAGTTGATCAACCAATTCAAGCTCCCCTAATCTTCTAAAAACGGCTTGTTCAAATTCTCGGCCCCTATTTTCAGACCCACGGCCGTCAACAGTAAAAATGATATACCCCTTGTTGGCAAAATAGGGCATCCAAAGAGGTGCTCCAGCCATCCATGAATTGGTGATTAATTGAACACCGGGTCCATTGTATACATACACCAACGCCTTGTATTTTTTATTGGGGTCGAAATCAAATGGTTTAAACACTCTTGTATTCAATTCAATCCCTTCATTGGTTTTAATCACTCCTAACTCGGGCATAGAAACATCATAACCTTCCAGGGTATTTTTAGCATTCGATATTTCTCTTAACACAGCACCCTTTGAGTCAATAAGGTTAATGGTCAACGGACTTGAAATATTGGTATACCGATCTATAAAATACTGGCCCGAGGTACTTGGTGCTATATAGTGCACCCCAGAAACTGAACCCAAAGAGGTAGATTTCCCATTCATAGGGTTGTATTTGTAACACACCCGATCCATTCCTCGGTTATCTGCCCGCGTTACGATTACATTACCTTCACTGTCAAACCCATGAGTTCCGGTAACCACCCATTCTCCCTGGGTTACCTGTTTTAGCATTTTGCCTTTTAAGTTGTAGGTATAAATATGATTGTAACCATCTTTTTCACTTTGCCAAATGAATTTATCGTCTTGATCTGGAATAAATTCCATAGCATGCAGTGGCTGGACATAATTGGCGTGTTTTTCCTCTAAAATCGTTTTAACGAGTTTACCAGTTGACACATCATACTGGTTCAATTTCACGTGATTCTGATCTCTGTTCAAAACAGCAATATAAATGAACTTATCCTCTGGTCCCCAGGCAATGTTGGTGAGGTATTGATCTTTTGGTCCTTCAATATCCAGGTATTGTTTCCTACTGTTCTTCACATCGTATATACCCACTCTCACTTCGTGGCTTGTCATACCAGCCATGGGATAACGTACCGAATTTAAACTTGCCGGTTTTGTAGTAAAATTGGTTAGTGGATACTTGGTAACCATGGTTTCGTCCTTGCTATAAAATGCCAGTAAGCTTGCATTGTTCGACCAAAAGGTACCCTTATGAATCCCAAATTCGAATCGGTGAACGGATTGACCGTGAACCAGACCGTCAAGCGTATCATCGGTAACCTGAATTTCCTTGTTGTTGGCCCATATGTATAGATTATTATCTCTGGTATAGGCAATGGTATTTTCATTGGCCCAGTCGGCATTAGCTCCCTTAGGCATATCGAATAATACAACTGGCATCTTGTCGCTTACATCAACCTTGTAGACGGTCTGCTTCGACTTAAAACGAAATGTTTTATCTGAAATCCACTTCACCCGTGGAAATCGCTTTAGTTCTGTAAGGGCGTCATATTTTTTTAGGTCATCCAGGGAACATACTTCAACCGCTTCTTTACCATCAACAGCTTGTTTTACCATTTTTGGATTGGCTGTGTCTTTGGTAACCCAATAAATGCTGCTTTCATTTGGAATCCACCCCAACTGAGAAGGACTCTTTGCTCTGAATTTAGTGTAACGCCCAACAATAGCATCTTCCAGAGTAAGATTCTGAACTTGAGAATGAACCTGCCCGGCAAAAACAACAACTAAAAAGCCTAGAATAATCTTCCTGATCATAGTTTTAAAATTTTGAAGTTGCGAAGATAGTTGCTGCGTTGGATTGACTTATACCGATGGTGTAGCAATGTAAAATTTAAAGGAGAAAGAATAAAATGTAAAGGGCCTGTTTACCCACTTTTTACATTTTACATTTCACTCTTTTACATTTACCATTTTACCAGCAATTCTAAAAAACTCACAGACGACCATACCCAAAACCTAATTACCGCCAAATGTTAGCTGTCCTTTTCGGCCTTAGCTTTTTCAACGGCATCGTAAATTACTTCCATAATTCGGGTTCTAATATCCATCTGGATTAACTTGTAATTGGAAGCATCCGGATATACCCTGTTGGAAAGAAAAATGTAAACCACCTCTTCTTCCGGGTCAGCCCAGGCCAGGGTTCCGGTAAATCCCGAATGTCCAAAACTTTCGTAGGATACACAGGAACAAGTTGGTCCTCCATTCCCATTTCTAACGGGTTTATCAAATCCCGCTCCTCTTCGGTTATCATCGGCGCAAAACTGGCATTTGGTAAATTCTTTAACGGTAGCTTCAGAAATATACCTTCTACCACCATACTCACCCATTTGCAAAAAGCATTGCATAATCTTGGCCAAATCATTGGAATTAGAAAACAGACCTGCATGCCCACCTACTCCACCAATCATTGCTGCCCCGGGATCGTGCGTATAACCATGCACCAATTGCCGTCTGAAAATTTTATCGTTTTCAGTTGGAATCAATCGGTCTTTTTCAAAATTGTTCAACGGCAAATAACCAGCAGTCGACAACCCCATGGGTTTGTAAAAGGATTGATATGCATATTCATCTAAGGTTTTTTTGGTTTGTTTTTCAACGATTCGTTGCAAAAAATAATACCCTAAATCACTGTATTTGTAATCCTTTTCATCCCGGAGTGGCGTATTAATTATTTCGGAAAGTACTTGTTCTTTGTAGTCTTTGTACATGTATATTTTATCTGCCACTTCAAACGGATAAGTCTCGGATTGAACAAGAGAATAATAATTATACATGGGATATCCATTGGCGAGGGTACGTTTATAAAATGGAATCCATGGAACCAGCCCTGCCTGGTGAGAAAGCATTTCTCTCAATACAATATCGCTATACAAATTATCCGAGGTATCGGTATACTCCGGAATGTAATCGCATAAACTATAATCGAGGTCAATTTTACCTTCATCAACCAATTTCATTACACTGAATGTGGTGGAAGCCACCTTAGTGATGGAGGCTAAGTCATAAATATCATCATCCGTAACCGGCAGTTTATTGTCATAAGTATGGTATCCAAAATTCTTACGGTAAATAACCTTTCCCGACTTGGCCACCAAAATCTGGCATCCTGGGTACGCCTTTTCGTGAACTCCTTCAAGCGCAATTGAATCTATCTGTTGTAACCAACCGGTTTTTATCCCTACTTCTTCGGGTGCTCCGTATTGAAACCTTCCCAATGACTTTCGATTAATACCCTCCCCAGACTTGTATATTTCTGTTGCACTCACTGGCAAAACCCCTTTTATGTCATTGGCACCAAAAATGGCCTGAGCAGTAAGGTTTTGAGTTAAATCATCATCGTGGTATGCAATAAGCAGGCTTTCAATTTCCCGAGCGTTTTCTATGTACTTCAACCCATAAGGATTGCCAAAATAAGCCAGCACCATCTTTCCTTTCCCATCCAACAACTTCAACAAGTTAGCAGCTTCCTTGGTAATTCCAAACCTTCTACCCGGATACTGCGAAAGCCCATGCAACCCTACAATAACCAAATCAAATTCAGCCAGTTGTTTATTCATTTCGATGATTGATTCAAAATCAGGGGATTTGCCTACTTGAAAATGAGTTGCTTTTGCATATGCATCAATGGTTCGTTGAAATTCATTTTTCTCTGATTCGCCGATGACAACACTTGCAATTCTATAACTATCCAAATTGGTCAATGGCAATAGTTTATGCGTGTTATTGAGCAGGGTAAGAGAGTTCTTGATGATCTCTCTTTTGGGCTGAATGTTTTTTAAAGCATTCAGGTCTTCTACTAAGCCTTCAATTTCTACTGGCTTTGTCTTATCCAGTCCGACCCACTTTTTAGCAAGTAAAATTTTCTTACACCTAAGGTCGATCTCTTCCTGGGTAATCTCGCCTGCGGCAATCGCCTCTTTTATTTTCTTAATGGCCGTTGGTACATCTTCAGCAAACAATAAAACATCATTTCCCGCTAATAATGCCTTTACATCCACTTCGCCGGGTTTGTAATAAGCACTTACTCCCTTCATATTTAAGGCATCGGTAAATACCAATCCCTTAAATCCCATTTCGTCTTTTAGTAAGTCAGTCACCACTTCTTTGGACAGCGTGGTTGCTTTAGCCTTGCCTGAGTCCAGGGCCGGAACGCTCAGGTGGGCAACCATTATACTTCCCAAACCAGCGTTGATTAACTCGCGAAAGGGATACAATTCCACCTCAGTAAGTCGATCCCTGGAATGGTTTATTACAGGCAATGCTTTGTGAGAATCTTTGTCTGTATCTCCGTGTCCCGGAAAGTGTTTTCCACAGGCAATTACCCCTCCATCCTGCATTCCCTTCATATAGGCAATGCCTTTTTTTGCAACCAGTTCTTTGTTTTCTCCAAATGAACGCGAATTGATAACCGGGTTATTTGGATTGTTATTGATATCAATTACAGGAGCAAAATTTACATGCACTCCCAATCGTCGACATTGGTTAGCCAATGAAAGCCCCATATCATAAATGGGTAGGTTATCCTGCAAAGCACCCAATGCCATTTGACGAGGATATGTAACGGTGGAGTCTAACCTCATTGCTAACCCCCATTCTGCGTCCATTGCAATAAGTAGTGGAACTTTGGAATCGGCTTGATATTTATTGGTCAGTTCGGCCTGCCGTACCGGACCACCCTGAAAAAAGATTAATCCACCAATTTTGTATTTGTCAATCAGTTTTGAAATTGATTTTACATGATCTTGCCCTTTGTTGGAATAGGCTGCGACCATAAATAGCTGTGCTATACGCTCTTCCGAACTAAGGTTTTTCATGGTTTTATCCACCCAATTGGCAGAACTATCCAAAAGAAAGGGCGGTGTTTTATAGGAAGAAAGCAAAGACTTGGAATCGGGATCATCAGTCACGCCAGTAAACTGGGCATTTGACAAAAGTCCAATCAACATGAACGAGAGAAGAATCTTTAATCGAAGCATAGAAGTATCATCTACGTATTATAGCGCAATAAAGGTACGCGCGCCAAATAGCCGTAAATCAATCTTCGGGCCGAATTATTAACGGTGGATAGTGAGGAAGTTAGTAATCTATTTCTTGACGATAACCTATGGCTTCTATGAGCAGATGGCCGGCTAAAATGAGACGGTTACAGGAAGTTTAAAGATTAGTTCATGATACCAACTGGTGTTATTAAAATTAGCGAGTTCGATAATATCAAAACTATAACCCAGTTCCGGAGATACATTTATTCTTTTGAAGAAGGTCTTTTTAAATCCTACTCCTAATGTTGAATAAACTCCATGATACTGGTAATCAACTGGATGAAATCCACCTGTAATTCCTCCCTCATACCAACCTAATTGCGACAGATGGTGATACGATGCATTCAAATAGGTATACAGCCACTCCTTTTCTTTAATCAAAGAATATTGGACTCCAAGGCCAATCTTAAAATCTTTATACTCAATTTCACCAACGCTACAATCGGGACAATCCTCACTCCAGGTATTGCGAAACTGAAAGTAGCTGGAATTAGCCCTAATACTTAACCTATTAATACGATATCTTAGAAAAACTTCATTGAAATACTGAGTGAATGCTCTATTATCTAATGCATTTTTATGATCCTCATAATTCGGTACATCAATAAGAATGTAGGGGTCATTCATTAGTGTTAAAGCGGTTACTCCAACTTCAAGTTTCCGATCTTTATCTTGAGCATTTATGACTTGACTCCCGAATAGAAAAAGAAATAATATAATAAAATGTCTCATGGCCCTGATTTTACTTATTTCTTACAATAAGACGCCAAGTTAGGCAAAAAGTTGCCCTTAAAGAAATAATTCCTTCTATACCTCCGAAGTTTTTTGCCTCTTTTGAAATACGTCAAGTGCCACCACTATGGCTATAAAACCCCAAAATGGAACGGCAGCTTTATCTGTATCCAGGAAATTATTAAGGAATCCATGAATGAGGTAGGTGGTTTGACCTAAGATCACTCCCATTAAGATCAGCTTTAGTTTTTGGTCTTTAAGCCGATAATACAATGGAATTGCTGTATAGTAAAATAAAAACACAATGACCAGAAACGTAAGCAATCCTAAGATTCCTGTTTCAGCCAGGGGGCCAATGTATTCACTGTGCGCATTGCCTCCATCTCCAAAGTTGGTAGAAATAATAGTCAATAAACTTGAGTGCTGATAAGGTGCATATAGAAATGAATAGGTTCCCGGGCCATGCCCAAAAACAGGTCTTTCCTGCCACATTTTTAATGCTGCCGACCATCGGTTCATTCGCTCTACATTACTCGCATCGGTGGCAACATTGGAGATTGACTCTACATGTTCTGACAGGTCACTGGATGAATCCTGTCGGTTTTTTTCCAGCTTTTGAATAATGGTATCCTGAACATTGTACAGAACAAAAAGGGCAAATGCACCTAACATTAAAAGGTATCGGATATGAACTCTTAAACGAATGATGTAATAGATAACCAATACACCCAATAAGCTGACCCAGGCAGCACGGGTATAGCTAAAGATAACGGCAACGATAAACAGAACCAGTACCAGGAAAAACTGAAACTTAGCCGTGATTCTAATTTTTTTAACGAAAAGATACAATGTAATTATCGGGATAAAAAAGGCGATCATTGCGCCATAACTGGTGTGGTCTTTATAAAACGGCTCCATAACCCAGTGTGCCGGTTTTTCTTCGAATCCTCTAATCGCGTGATTTACCAAGGTCCAGATAATAACCGCGCAAAAGGGAATGATGTATGCCCAAATGAACCGGTCGATGTTTTTGTGATCCTTAAAGAGATGGGTTGCCACAAAATAAAATGGCACAACAAACCACATTCTGGACACAAAAAATTTAAAACTGACCAGCGGAAGCTCACTTGGAAACACGCAAATGAATATCCAAATTAGATTAAATAGAATGGCGATGCTCAAAGGATGTTTAAGAACGGCCATATCGAATTTCCAATCGTAGGCCACCTTGGCAAAAAAGATGAGCATGGCGCCAAACATGAGCGGTTCGGTAGGAAGGTATACTCCTAATCCAAATTCGAGTTTTTCGAGATTTAATGAAAGCGGCGTAAAAAAAACGATGGTAAGCAGTAACCAATCCAGCTTAAATAAAGCGAGTCCAACAACCAGAACTGCGGCTGGTATTCCCCACAAATAGTAAAATTCGAATCCGGTTGCTACACATGCTATCAACACAAATAGCGAAAGAATTGCATAAAATACGTTCTCCTTTCCAGTTTGCGTTGAAAGACTAAAATTCATTGAGATGAAGAATTAAACTTCTTGCTTAACTACCCTGCGGTAGTTCTCAATTCCAATGATGACCAGTACCCCAAGAATAAAGGAGGAAACGGTAGAAACTACCACGATTAGCCAACGAATGGGATAAGCTTTTTTCTCAGAAGGCCAGGCTTTATTCACCGTAAATTTATGGGTTACGTTCTGGCTTTTATCCACTTTAAGCTCTTCGTACTTAGCCTTCAACAGGAACAACCTTTCCATATCAAACTCACGCTGATCGATTAGCTTCTCCTGAAATGGTCCATATTTCCCCAGGGTATCGAGTTTATCCTTCAATTTGGCAGAGGCTAACTTATCTCCCCTACCAAGTGCCTTATAGTATTCCTGAGAAAGCATTTCTGCCTGCTTTTCCGCATTGGCAATTCCTTTGGCTCCTAACCATTTTAAGGTATCATCAATTTCAGCCATCCTTTTTTCCATGGCCAAATATTCCTTTTCAATTACCAAAAATGCCTGACTTGCTCTTTCATGGATCATTTTATTCTTAGCACTATCCAGCAGCATGGCTACATCGTTTGCAATATTGGCAGCCATCTTCGGATCGGTATCCAACACCCTGATCTCAATGGATTGAAATTCGGTTCTCTTAAAAGAAACATT
>CEQS01006952.1_pt1 | contig 18029 bp, 17 predicted proteins | sample 530981 | NCBI WGS metagenome assembly CEQS01 (sample SAMEA2621176, study PRJEB7988) | marine metagenome | biome: marine biome (ENVO:00000447); feature: mesopelagic zone (ENVO:00000213); material: "saline water (ENVO:00002010), including plankton (ENVO:xxxxxxxx)" | depth 800 m
CCTCTCGGTCCCTTTTTCTCGCGTAATTCTATATTGTTCGGGAGTTAATATGCTTCTCCACTCTTCTTCGGTTTTTTCCACCCTTCTATTCGGGGCTAAATTTCCTTTAGTTGCAAATCGTATTACGTCGTTCCAGTTTATCATTAAGCAATCCTCAAGTTCAATGTCTAATTAAAACACAATTTTACCTCAAAAAAGTTCGATGTAATGGTGTGAAAATGACAAGAACTTATGTCAATAAGGTAAAATACGGTATTTCAGCAAGTTGATTGCCGTATTTTATTCGGTAAAACACAGCCGTCTCATTTACGATTTTAAAGATTTTATAACCTTAACCTCTTCCAATCTGATCTACTTTTAAAAATTATTTTCAAAAAAATGCAAGGAAAAAGAAATCTTGCGTCTTTAGGATTGAACTGCTTAATGTAGTGCTTTACAATGTCACCCAAATCTGAGAATAGAGAAAAGCTGGAATCCTTTTTTAAAGAGGAATATACCACCCTTAAAAATTATGTGGGTTCCCGATTAAAATCCAGTGCTTCAAAAGATACGGAAGACATTGTTCAGGACGTAGCATTTAACTTATTTGCAGGTGCAGACGGGTACGGTCCAATAAGTAATGTAGCCGGCTTTGTTTATCGTTCGGTTAAAAATAAAATCATCGATACTCTGCGCAAAGGCAATCGAGAGATTAACGTAGCCGACGACAACGAAGCTAAATGGTTCGAGTTTGCGGAACTGATGAGCGGAAATTCGGAACAATTGTTTTCGGATGAACTGGTCAAATCCTTAAAGGAAGCCATGGACCATTTAAAACCACTGGATTATGAAATCATTATGGCGGTGGATTTTGAAGGCTATACGTTTAGAGAAATTTCGGAAGAAACCGGAACTCCCGAAGGAACTCTAATGTCCAGACGACATAGAGCACTATCAAAGCTTTATAAAGCATTAAAAGAAAAAAGAAAAATTAGAAATTGAACTTAAAACAAACATTATGAAAGAATATTTTAAACACAAAATGCGCGAAAAAAGCCCCGTTGTTATTATAGGAATGGTGCTATTCGGAATTGTTGCCATAACAGGTCTGGCCATTCTATTTGGTTATATCCTAATGTCCTTGTGGAATTGGTTAATGCCTATGCTATTTGGCTTACCTGTAATAAGCTACTGGCAGGCAGTTGGATTATTCATCCTGGCTAAAATTCTTTTTGGTTTTGGTGGAGGAAGTGGTTCCGGCGGAGGAAAATCTCACAGAAGAAACAAAGAACATTGTAGAGACAAACGAAGGAGATCACGCGATTTTTCCAAATGGGAACACTACGATAAGTTCTGGGAGGAAAAAGGCGAACAGGCTTATGAGGATTACGTGAAAGAGTTGAACACTGATGATGCTGTGGAAATCATAGAGGAAGACCCCAAACAAGATGGAAAATAGTCACGTAATTGTACTTAAGACGGATATTGAGTCGGAGCACATGCTCCGACCTTTATCTTCTTTGTTTGAAAACCACAAATCAATTGGAGATTGGTCGGTTGATTTAGAAGATAGAGATAAGGTACTTCGTGTGGTAGCTACTACGCAATTAAATGAACTGGCGGTAATCCGGTTATTGGCTAAAAACGGATTCCAGGCTGAAGATCTGATGCCGGAGAATTAGTTCTTCGGCCAATTATAGATGTTGATCTATAATTTGTTGAAGTTCCTTTTTACCAATAATTCCGGTATGCCTCCAAACGGCTTTTCCTGATTTATAAAGAATAAATACAGGTACCCCAACCACTTTATAATGGTTTGCGACTTCCTTACTTTTATCAGCGTCCACGCGAAGAACTCCTGCTCTGCCCTTATACTCATTTTGTAGTTCATCAACAATTGGAGCCATTTTCTTACACGGAGCACACCATACGGTATGGAAATCAACTAATACAAGTTGTTGACCTCCAAGTTTACTTCTAAATTCTTCCAGCGACAATGATCTAATGTTCTTATCCGCTTTGGCAGTTGATTTGGTAATCGGAAAATTAGCAGCCTGCCAGGCTCTTATACCACCGTTGAGATTGTATAAATCATTAAATCCCAACTGAGCCATGGTTTTTACTGCACCGGAAGAGCGTCCACCGGAAGCGCAATAAACATAAACGGGCTTATCCTTTTGCATCAAGCCAATTTTTCTCTTAAAATCCGGATCGTAATAATTAATAAAACTAGCTCCTTCAATATACCCACCAGCCACTTCTTCAGGAGTTCTAACGTCGAGAATAATTCCATTATTACTCCCAATTAATTTGCGAAATTCCTCCACTCCGACATTGGATATATTTTGTGCAAAAACCATACTGGTTAGCATAATTATCGCTCCGGTAAATAATGACCTGATCATAACAACTATTTAGGCAACAAATTTACCATGGAACTACGCACACTTAAGTAACCATTGTCACATGAAATGCAAACTCCTATAAACATAATCAAAGGTGATATCTACACTACCCATATTCTCAATTTTAATAAAAAACTGACATTAAACTTACCTCTATCTGATAAAGATCACATCACACTCTTTTTACCCGTTTTAATTTTACAAAACGAAATAAAAGATAAGAAGGTCTTTTTTTATATGAACTAAAATTATTGTTATGCTATCAAAAAGTCAAGCCAAGGTATTTTTCCTGGGTGGTACAGTATTATTTGCCTCACTGTTCTTGGGCCTATCCTTCGATACGGTGAGCAATCGCGTTGGTGAACAAACCAACGAGGATCAATTAACGGAGTCTGCAATTGCTGGCCGGGTTATTTGGGACGAAAACAATTGTATGGGTTGTCATACCCTGCTCGGTGAGGGTGCATATTATGCTCCTGAGCTAACCAAAGTAATAGAACGTAGGGGTGCGGGCTATGTAAAAACGGTTATGATGCAACCCAATTCATGGGCTCCTAATGGTAGGCACATGGTTGCTTATAACCTCTCCGAAGAAGAAGCCAACAATATGGTCGATTTTCTTACCTGGATTGGAAATATGGATCTGAATGGATTTCCTGCCAAGCCCAAGTATGAAGTAAAGAAAAATGAAACTGAAGATTAATTCATTAAAAGATAGAAGTCATGAAATTTAAAAGTCAAAAAATAGCATACTGGTTCTTTTTGTCAGCCCTTCTTTTATTCGGGTTGCAAATGATCTACGGTTTTATTATGGGATTTGCCCACATGGGGTATGACGTATTACACGAATTAGTCCCCTTTAATGCCGCAAGAGCAACACACACCAATTTATTGGTAGTTTGGTTATTACTCGGATTTATGGGTGCCGCATATTACATTATTCCGGAAGAATCTCAGCGTGAGATTTATTCTGTAAAACTTGCGTATATCCAATTGATCTCATTCCTTGTGGTTGGTGTAATTGCCGTAGCAGGATTTCACATGAATTGGTGGGAAGGTCGAAAATTTTTAGAAATTCCAAGACCACTAGACTGGTTAGTGGTTGTTAATGTGTTGGCATTCCTATTTAATATTCTAATGACCTTATTTCAGGGAGTACGACAAACTACTACTGCACTGGTATTAAGTATGGGGCTTTTGTTCGCTGCCCTACTCTACCTCCCAGGTATGATGTGGTTCGACAATCACACACTTGATTCATTCTACAGATGGTACGTAGTACACCTTTGGGTAGAAGGTGTATGGGAATTGATTATGGGCGGTATTCTTGCCTTCCTGTTGATTAAAATAACAGGAGTTGATCGTGAAGTAATTGAAAAATGGTTGTATGTAATCGTTGGACTTACCTTCCTTTCAGGACTACTCGGAACAGGACACCACTACTACTATATTGGAACACCAAGCTACTGGTTGTGGATTGGAGGTATATTCAGTGCAATGGAACCTCTTGCCTTCCTCGCTATGGCATTGTTTGCCATTAACATGTACCGAAAAGGAGAGAAAAGGCATCCCAATAAAACAGCCCTTAACTGGACACTGGGAACCGCAATTGTATCTTTTGTTGGAGCCGGATTACTTGGAGCAGCGCATACCTTACCCAACGTAAACCTATATACCCACGGCACCCTAGTTACTGCCATGCATGGACACATGGCATTCTGGGGAGCCTATGGCATGCTTGTTCTTGCCATTATAGCTTATGCTATGCCTAACCTTACCGGAAGAAAGCTATATGATACAAGTACTACCCGATATGCTTTCTGGTTAAGTAATATTGGTATGGTTGGTATGACCGTTGCCTTTGGAGTTGCTGGAGTTGCACAAGTATATATGGAGCGTATTATGGGAGTTGATTTTATGGAGACCCAAAAAGAAATTGAGCCTCATTTCTTGGTGCTTGTTCTTTGCGCAACCGTTTTTGTTGTGGGAGTTGTTCTCTACATCATTAACTTCTTCAAATATGGACGTCCCACAGACGAGGCGTTAATAACTGAATAATTCGAACTACATTTATTGGCGGAGATCTATGGCCTCCGCCTTTTTTATCTAAACAAATGAGCACACCGTTCTACAGAATTATTGATCAGGAACAAGCCATTTTCAAACATGCCTTTGAAAACAAGCTTCCCTTACTGCTAAAAGGTCCAACGGGTACGGGTAAGTCCCGATTCGTTGAATTTATGGCAGACTCACTGGATAAAAAACTATATACCGTAGCCTGTCATGAAGAGACTTCAGCCACGGATTTAATCGGCCGATACATAATCAAAGGGTCTGAAACCGTATGGATTGACGGCCCCATGACACGAGCCGTTAAGGAAGGAGCAATTCTTTACCTGGACGAAGTGGCTGAAGCCAGGCCGGATATAATTGTGGCCCTGCATTCACTAACGGACCATAGGAGATCGTTGTTTATTGATAAAACCGGTGAAACAATAAAAGCGGAAGACTCTTTTATGTTGGTTGCCACTTATAATCCAGGATACCAAAAAGGGTTTAAGGAGTTAAAACCCTCTACCCGACAACGGTTTATATCCCTGTCATTCAATTATCCGGGCAAAAAAGTAGAGTCTGAAATTGTAGTTGGTGAAACAGGAGTCGATGAAGTCATTGCCAATCAACTGATTTCCATTGGAAAAAAGATAAGGAACTTAACCGAGCTGGGACTGGCGGAAACCGTTTCCACGCGGTTGTTGGTGGATGCAGCTATTCTGATTAAAAGCGGACTTCCTAAACGTCTGTCTTGTAACGTTGCCATAGCAGAGCCGTTAACGGACGATGAAGACACCCTTGAAGCACTGAAAGACCTTATCAGTTTGAGTATCTAATTTAATGAGATGGAATTTGATCAGCTCATATTCAGGCGCATTTACAATTACTACGCTAAGAAGCTGTCAAAATCTGACCCAGAACGCGAAAGCAGAGCGGTTCATCTTTCAACTATAAAACCGAGGTTAACCATTTTAGCCAGAGCCTTAACCGGAATTCCAAATGAAATTTTGACCTCTGAAAGAGAAGGTGGTTTCTCAGGAAGTAAATTCTACCTCCCAAAAAAGGTTGATTTCTTTTCCAGCAGAGAGCAGAACCTAAACTTCTACGTATTTCGGGTACTCTACCTATCGGTTCAGCAACAACAGGAATTAAACTGGAAAGACAACGAAGAACATAAAATTGCTGAGTCTCAACAACAGGCCTACTCCAATTCAAAACTGGTTTTAGAGAGTTTGTTCAAAGAATACCCAAGTACCCAAACCATACATACCGATCTATACCAAGGCCTAACAGAATACTATAAATCCCTGGAGAAGTCCAGCGACTATAGTTGGCTCTATGGTCGTTATATGAAACTCAATCCGCACGAGTTTGTGGCCAAAACCGATCGAAATACGGAGGAAGCAAAATCTAAATTGGAGCCCAACGAAATTACCACTGAGTTGGAAGCCAATGCCAGTGATGAAGTTACCACGGTCGGCCTAAACAAGAAGCAGATTGAAGACAACGTAGTCACTAACAATTTTGAAAAGGTAGAGACTCTTTCGGAGTTTAATGGCAACTTCAGGGAAATGGATGGTGATGATACCCTGAGCGATGATGAAGATGCTATACGTGAACTAAACCTAAAGCATACTGTACGTACCGACGACTCTGCACATTCGGTTTATCGCGCGGAAATGGCGCACAACACATCAGACATATTTGTAGAATCTGATTCACAAAGTGGTCAGTACTTGTACTACGATGAATGGAATTACAAAAACCGTCAATACAAAAAGGATTTCTGCAAGGTTTATCCGAAAACACTTTCAATCAAAAGAGAAGACTTTGCCATAAACGTGCTTAAACAAAGAAGGAAAACAAAAAACGAACTCTTTCGAATGTTTGTAGCTGTACACAATGAATTCGAAAAGGTAAATCGCGTTATTTCGGGAGAAGATATCGACCTGGATAACATGGTTGAGTTTTATACGGACCTACAAGCCAAAAAATCCCCGTCAGACAAAGTCTATTTTAGCAAAAGAAAAAGGAAGAAAGACCTTTCCGTACTCATTCTTATGGATACCAGCCTATCATCAGACGGTTACACCAACAACGAGCATGTGCTAACGGTTGAAAAGGAATCGGTGTTGCTTTTTGGGGAGATATTATCTGCCTTTGATATCCCTTTTCAGATTGACACCTTTTCTTCGAAAACGAGAAATAACTGCTCTTACAATCATGTAAAGACATTTAGAGAAAATTGGGTGCAATCCAGAAATCGAATTGGTGCCATTCAGGCAGAGGGATTTACCCGTATTGGCACAGCATTGAGGCATGCAGGACATTTGGTAAAACAACAGCCGACCAAACGAAAATGGATTGTATTGCTTTCTGACGGCAAACCCAATGATTATGATACCTATGAGGGTAAATACGGAATAGAAGACGTAAAACAAACCTTAAGGGAGTTGGACCAGGACCACATTCATACCTTTTCTTTTGCGGTTGAACATCAAGCCAAATACTACCTGCCACAAATGTTTGGACACAACAACTACAACATACTTCCAAAACCTTCGGATTTGCCTTTGGCTTTTAGTAAGTTTTATCGGAAAATTTTGAATAATTGATTACTTCCAAGTTCATTAAGGTTTAAGGATTTACTTTGGTTACTTTTCCACGATAAACCTCGCCAAATTCATCTTCTACGATATACAAATAAACGCCTGGAGACAAGTGATCCATGCTAAACCTACTCATTCCTTGAGCCGGCATTTCGGAAAAGATGATTTGACCCTTTAAATCGTACAATAGAAGAGTAAATTGAGTTTGGTTTTCGAAACCAATGTTAAGATTATCGGTAAAAGGATTTACTACTCGAATCTTTTTGTAAGCAGTCTTACTCGAATGGACAGAACTAGCCGTGTTACATGTCGTCTTAAATGGAATAAATTTCACCAGTCCATATTGATTATCCTGATGACCGTCCAAAATTTTGCTTCTAATATTTGTTGAATCTTGAGAACACCAGCAGTTATTCATAATGTTGGCATTTCTGTTCGAAGTCCATTTAATATCGTAATCAGTGTTGTTACAGATCTGGTTATCAAAAAACTGAGTGCCTTGAAAGTTCATGAATCCTGAAGCATTTATACCTTTTTGATTGTTTTCAACTACGTTATTGGTAAATATTTTATTTACAGCATTTTGTCCGACCTCTGCCCCAATAACATTGTTTACAATAATATTGTTGGTTGCAATTCCATAAGGTCGCATGGCTAATTCATTATCAGTGAAATAGCAATTCGTTGTTTTCTTCCATCCATCTATTCCTGTTTTATTCCCAATAAAGTTAGATCGGTCAACAATACAATCAAACTGACAATATCGTAAACATACGCCGTTGTTCAAAAAGTTGGTTTCCGAAATTCTGGTCTCAGGTGCACCTGCATCAGAAAAAACGATGTAATTATTTGAAAACTCACATTTCTCGAATACATATGGGCCATCGTACGCAAAATCCAAGTCAATTCCGAGTTTTGAATTGCTAAATTTCACATATTTCATGGTCACCTGGTTTTTGGGAATTTGATCGGTTCCTAATACCTTAATTCCCTGCCAAAAATACGAAGTAAGGTTAGCACCAGATGTTTTGAATTTAATACTATCTCTTTGAGCACCAATTGCAGTTAATGTACCTCTTACTTCTATACTGGACAAGGTGTCGCATAAAATAACAACACCAGGTTCAATGGTTAATGTCACATCTTGAAATACCACTACTTTACCTGTGAGCTTGTACGGACTCCCGGCCTTGGTCAAGGTTTTATTTGAAGTTATACTTGATGGTATTGTAGATTGCGCATAAATAGCTGAGTAAAACAATAGAACTACTAAACTTGATACAGTGAATTTCATGGCATTTCTAGTTAATGGATTCTCTCAAAGTTAAGATTTTTTATTAAAGAAAACTACTAACGCTTTGTTCTATTCCTTAATTACCTTCACTGTTCTGGATATTCCCATTGGAGTTTCAAGGCTTAAAAAGTAGATACCATTCGGAGTATTAATATTTATTTGGACATTTTCTGAAGGTTCAAATTCTTGAGTTGAAATGATTTGTCCAAGACTGTTTCTTAAGGTTGCGGATAGCTTGGTGCTTTGGTAAGTATCCATGTATATAGTACCTGTTGTTGGATTAGGATAAATGGTATATATCTGAGATGATCTAATATCTTTATCTTTAATTCCCACATTACCTGGATTTGAACAATTAATGCTAAACAAAGTTCCAACATCAATATCCGTCCAGTTAGAAACTGAATAGGCAACATTGTCTACTTCTATGCAACTTAAGTCAGGGTTGTATTTTGCTTGAAACATCTGTAAATTGGTATTATTTCCATTTTTTAAATTTAAACTAGTAAGTTGATTTCCCCTACACCCTAAGTTAGTTAAACTTGTATTTTTAGTTAGATCTAAACTGGTAAGTTGATTATTACTACAAACTAATGTAATTAAACTCGTATTTTTAGTTAAATCCAAACTGGTAAGTCGGTTTCCCCCACACCCTAATTCAGTTAAACTTGTATTTTTAGTTACATCTAACTTGGTAAGTTCATTATTCTCACAAACCAAAAAATTTAAAACGCTATTTTGAGACACGTCTAAGCTGGTAAGTTGATTATCACCACAAACTAAGGTATTTAAACTTGTATTTTTAGTTAGATCTAAACTGGTAAGTTGATTATTACTACAAACTAATGTAATTAAACTAGTGTTTTCAGTTAGATCTATACTGGTAAGTTGATTGTGTCTACAGAAGACCCAATTTAAACTTGTATTTTTAGTTAGATCTAAACTGGTAAGTTGATTATTATCACAATTCAAAGCCATTAAAGCCATATTTTGAGTTACATCTAAACTGGTCAGCGGATTCCAATAGCAATGCAAAGAGATTAAGGCCGCATTTTGGGTTACATCTAAACTGGCAAGCTTATTACTATGACAATGCAAAACCATTAAAGATGCATTTTGGGTTACATCTAAACTGGTCAGCCTGTTGCTTTGACAATACAGGGAAGTTAAAGCTTTAAAGTCTTCTATACCTTTCAGTGAAATTATATCTGAACGATCAACAAATAGAATGGAAATTGTATCAATATTGGCAGTCGGTATAATCCCATCAATACTTCCAGTATCATAGCCAAGTGCTATTAACTTTTTCTCAAAATTGGTATCTGGTATCGCAGTGGTTTGTGCTATGGTTAAATTAGCAAAGAGAGATAAAACAAGAAATGAAACTGCTATTTTCATAATTGGAATTTTGAGGGTTTTGAGGATTTTGATTAATAAAATTAGGAACTACCCTGACTACAACATAACCTATCATAGATCGATGAGCCATCGGTTGTTTACCTCGTGTTTTTGGAGTTTAATAATCGAAAGCTAGGAAATAGGCGAACTCGACCAACATCACACCCATACCTCTTCATTTGCCATTGCGCACCAAGCCAAGTAATACCTGGCCCTTATGTTGGTCGCAACATACAACCTCAAATATTGAATTTCAGCTATAACCTACCTCACATTAAACTCACGTAGCCATATTTGATACTGGCGTAGGTATTCCAACAGCTGAAAAGCTTCTTCTTCACTACTTATATCTGAGCCACAATCCATTTCGTATTCTTTACGGGTTAAGAGCGCTAATGAGTCTCTACGAAGCATTTCTTCTTTGTTAAGGATAAAATTTAACACCCAGACTTCCCTTCTGTACGCTAAGATATCACTAATGTCAGGCCCTGAATTCTTGAATTCCATGGTATGGCAGGAAGAACATTTACTATCAAAGAGTGATTTGCCCTGTTGCATCAAGGAATCATTCAATGGCTCTAATTCAATTTCAGTATATGGCCCTACCCCATTTAGATCCCTGGATAGTTGAACCTCGGTGCAAGCCACCATTATAATAATTGCCAATACCGATAACCAAATGTTTAGCTTTCTCATTGAGCCCTTTCTAATAAAGTACCAGGATTCCAATGAAATAAACCGCTGCGAAGAGCAAGCTTACCAGTTTCCAGACTACATGTGCCTGTTTTACTTCTACAAACTGGTGAAGTACCATAAAGAATTTGAAAACCGAAAAACCGGCTATAAGTATATACGAATATGCAAGTCCGTTTTCGGAGAAGAAAGTATTAAGCACAATAATCAATACCAGTATTATCCAGGTGGTTGCATTCCGTCTTGCCTCTGTAACTATTGAATTCGCCATGTGCTTTTAGATTAAGTATAAAACCGGAAATATGAGAATCCAGATCAGATCACACATGTGCCAGTAGGTAGCACTGGATTCTACATCCATCATGTTGGAACTTGTATACTGCCCTTTCCTAATGGCTAAATACATGTAAATCAACAGCCCTACACCAAACAAAACATGTACATAGTGGAACCCGGTCATCAACCAATAAAAGGTAAAAAAGGTATTGTACTCTAAGCCTATTCCAGCATTTAACTTAGTGCCAAATTCAATTCCTTTTATCACTAAAAACAACAAACCAAAAAGAAGAGCAATCAGAATAGCCCTTGAGGACTTTTCCCTTTCATTATTCCTCAACCTCAGCACCGACATAGCCATAAAGTAACCACTCGTGATAAGGATAACTGTATTAATTGTTCCTATTATGGGATCCAGTAATACCTTGTAATTCTGGTATTCCTCCAGGGCCCGTCCCCGATAATACAAAAAGGTAAGGCTTGCCCCCAGGAAGGTAAAGATTTCCACAATTATGATGATCCAAATGAGAATACCACCTGGTGGATAATATACTGAAGCTTTACTTTCGCTGTTTATTGCAACACTCATTAATTCAATAATTTACAATCGTTGAATTTTAAACTTTGGGTATCCCTTCACCCCTTGATCGTTATAAAAATCAGTAAACTGAATTTTATAGTAAATGCCTTTTGTCGATTTAATTATAAAGCTCTTTTTGGAGTCTATAATAAATGAATTGTCCTGACTGTTTCGAATCTTCCAATCATATCCTATTTCATCCCGAATGGCCGTAAAAGTATAGTTGGTTGTATCTGAAAGTCTAATGCCTTCGAAATTTGATTTTAAATCTTCTGCTACCACTACTCGATTTTGATAATTGCTTAATACCTGTGTAAGCACAAAGGGCATGGGTAAATTGCTAAACTTGTGGTAATGGTTGGTAAACAATAAGTCCCAGCTATTCCTTTCAGGTTCCAATTCAAGTAATTCTCCACCGTTATTCATACTAAAGTGGATTACACTTAGATTGTGATTCTTGCGAATGGTAAATTCTTTTCCTTTTTCTTCCTGTAGATCGGAAAACCGGATTTTATAAATATTCTCGTTAACACTGAGTACCTGAAATTTGAAATAACCCAAATGGTTGCCATTAGCGTCATACTGGCGATCCAACACATAGACCATTCTTTTTCCCCTCCAATCTCCAACCGATGTGGAGTCCAGGTTACCACTTGGAGCATCCCACAACCAGGTCAGGTTTTTGGTTGAATTAACCGTCCCAAAAGACACTTCTCCTGCCTGAGCAAGAAATTCACCCTTAGCGGTGTTTAGAAACACCCTAAACCCTTCTGGTGATGATTCAAATGCCAAATCCCAATCGTACCTGGAATTGGTCTTAACCACTCGGTTGGCCCCACAATCATAATAAACCTGATACTTGTATGGATAGCCCATTTCAATTTGAACTGTTTCTATATCTCCTGGTTCAATTGGCGTTACGGGCATATCTTCCTTAAAACAAGCACTGGATAGAACTCCGATTAAACACCAAATTATGTATTTACCAACCTGCATTAAAACCTGGCCTTTAGAGATAAAAAGAAAGTTCTGCCCCACAGTACGCTTAGCGTAGGAGAATTATTTGAATTGGAAACACCATACACATCTCCAATCATTTTTACATCGTTTACATCCAGCAAATTTTTCACTCCGGCAACCACGGTAATCCGTTTTTTCCAAAAAATCTTTTTAGCCGATAAATCGATGTTGTGATAGTCCTGAATATAGCTTGGTAAAATTTCGTTGTTGTCAGTCAGGTAGCTGTTTCTAACCTCACCGGTGTATTTGTAAAAACAACTAAGTTTTACTCCCATTGGTTTAATAAAGTAACTCAATTCCGATGCTAAATCAGAAGAATAGTAAAAAGTGTTTTTGATTTCAGGATGATCAAACATGGAATTGTAGTTTCCGTAATAGCTCCCTGTTACGGAAAAATTGATTTCATTCCATTTATAGTATAAACCCAAAGATATTCCCTTGGTGATCAGGTAGTCTGCATTTTTGTAGGTCCAGTCTACATTGGAAGTCTGAATTAAATCAATCAGGTTATTTATGTGAGAGTAATAGCCCTTGGGTACAATCCTAAACTGGTGATCGTTAAAGTCTTTGTGCCAGTCGACGGACAAATTTATGTGGTTCGAATTTTCTGCTGACAGGTTTTCATTACCCCATAAATTAATGGCTGGACTAAAATGAAATTCGAGGTATAGTTCTTTTAAAGAAGGGGCTCTAAATCCCTTAGCATAAGAAGCTCTGACAATCCATTGTTTATTGGGCTTAAACATAAAAGATATTGACGGAATCAATGGAGCCGTGTATTTGGTATTGTATGAATAGCGTAGTGCCGGCTGAATACTTAAAGCTGTGAAGGGAGTGTATTTAAGGTTGCCGAATACCGAATAATCACCAATTTCCTGATTTTTCCCTTCTATTCTGTTCGCCTGAATAAAATCGTGTTTCGCCTCCATACCAAGCATGTAATTGACTTTGGTACTATCCTTATCCGAATTATAAACCCCTCTTGCTAATAAGGAATTAAATGTTGTGGTATCGTGGTCATTAACCGACGAGGTTGGAATTTCCTCAAGAGATACCAAATCCTTGAAATAAATATTTCTAACCCGTTGATAATAAGAGTGCGATAAAGTAAGATCCAGGTACTTGTTCTTAGAAACCCTCCCTTTTAGCAATACTTTATTGGTTAAACGGTTGGTTTTGTACCGGGTGTCAAATGCCGTTGAATAATAAGGGAATCGTGGTGCACCTTTACTCAGCATGGTTTCTGTAAACCCATCGAATACATACGAAAATCTAAGATGGTTGATGTTTCGTCCAAAAACGAAATTTCCAAAATACTGTTCCCTCGGTTTCCATTCCTGATACCGAGCGGTATCTCCGGAAGTATACCCGGAAAAGAAGTTTCGCCCTGCATTTATTTTAAAGCTGTTTTTCTTGATTTTAAATCCCAGGTTAGCACTAAAATTGTATTGCCCTACCGATTCGTAGTAAGCGTTAAAGCCACCTGAAATTCTCTTCTTCTGTTTTTTATCGGTTATAATATTCACTACACCCCCTAACGCATTGGTACCGTAAGCAACAGAAGTTGGTCCTTCAATTATTTCTACTTTTTTTACTTCGTTAAGGTTAATCTGAGATAAGTCAAGGTTACCGCTAAGCCTTCCCTCTATTGGAACCCCGTCAATCATAATTTTTACATGATTCCCTGAAAGCCCGTTCAGCATAAGTGCGGTTTCATTTGCATGGCCGTTATTGGTCTTAAAATTAACCTCAGTTGTTAGTGCTTCCCTTAGATTATTAGCTCCCTTCTCCTCTATTTTTTCAGGTTTAATTGTCCTGACATCATATAGGTTATTCTGCTTTTCTATGGGAATGAAGCCCGCACTAACGACTACCTCTCCTAATCCCATGCTAATTGCCCTTAGCTGAATCTTCTTTGTTTGCCCGGGTAGCAAAACGATAGCTTGGTTCTGGTAACCCAAATGCGATATTTCAACCAGGGTTGAATCCTTATCGATTACTACAATTTGTCCCAGCTCATCAGTAACCATCCACCTGGTTAAAGGCGCATTTCCTTTGGTGCTGGTGATCTTAACATGCGCCAGAACAATTGGAGTTCCATAATCAGCATCTAAAACCTGAATAAAGCTGGAATCGGATTGGCTGTAAAGTGATAGGGATTGAAGCACTCCAATCAATACCAATACATAGCTCTTTAATCCCAGTTTCACCTTTCTATTTTTTATTCATCCAATCTTCAGGTAATTATCGTACAACTAGTTTTTGAATATCTACCCTATGGCCTACTTGAATTCTTAGAACATAAACTCCAGACTTAAATTCCGCTACTGATATTCCTTTTTGAGTAAACCCATTTGATACTTCAATAGATTCAACCAATACCCTATTTCCTGCTAAATCGATCACTTCTATTGTTCCATGCTCATCAATCGTACTTTCATACAAAACGGTTATGTTGTCATAAGCCGGGTTTGGGTAAACTGCCCATCTTAAACTTCCCTCGGTCTCATTGATTGAGGAAACCACAATCTTTTCTTTAACAAACCTGGTCTTGCCGGTACCCATTCCTTCAAAATCGGTGAATATTAATCGATAATAACCGGAACTGTCTTTATTATCAATAAAGTAAGCTATGTTGTCGCTTACGGTCCATCCAGTAGAAGAGTTGTACTTTTTCCAACTCCTACCAATGGTTGAAATATTATTGCTGGTATTTTGTGGTTCAGCTTTTAAAGCTGCGGCATAATCCACTTCCACTTTTTTATCAACTACCGCATTTCTATGACTAAATACGCTAGTCACCGATTGATACAAACCTGGAGGGTTTAAATAGTCGAGGTGTTTGGTAAAAGTGATGTCCCAAGAATCAATATCGGGTTCACGATTTATCTTTTGGTTCGTTATCATAGAATGATAGACAAAACTTCGGTTTTTATAATTGGCTTTATCGAGGGTAAAAACCTGTTCGTTACTTCCATCCAGGTTGGCGTACTTATACTCCCATTTACCCGACTTTAAACTCACGATCCACAATTTCTTAAGGCTATCATTGCTTAATTTGATTAAGTAAAGCGAATCACCTAGGGTCCAGTAGTTGTTTGCAGGGTTTAGAATGCCCCATCCCATATCAAAGAGGCCTTTTTTTCCACGGTAGCGATTAAAAGCACCATTGGTCCAGGAAGTATCGGAGTTGAGCAAACGTTCCCAGGTAGAATAGCCTGTGGTATCAAAAGTTGACCACTTGCTGGTATCGCACGGACAACTCCACAAAGTGGCATTGGATTCATTGATTAGAATGGCACTACCGGCAGCCCCTCTTCCGGTTACGGAAAACCCAAGGTCCCAATTGTTGTTATCGACTTTGGCTACTTCGCCATTCTCCAGGCTATAAAACACCTGAGACTTATATTGCGGGCCCATTGAGATAGAATCATCAATCAATTGACCATTAGCAAATACTGAGAATAGGACCAGGAATGTAGTAAGGTAGAATGTCTTCATTTTACTGAATTTAAAAGCAAAGATCAATACTTCTCTTTGTTGAAATAATGACCATATGCAGTTTTATAAATGAGAATTAATTTGAAAAAAGAAGGAGGGTTAACCCTCCTTCTTCCCTAATTCAAATACACATAAACATCAACTCAGAGCATTAGTATATGTCGTTGGTAGTATTGTAGATATTAAACTTACCTGTTGGGTTTTGAACCCAATCGCCCTGAATTGATTTTTTAAGCTCTAACGTTTTGTCATCATAGATCAAAATGGCACTATTTACTCCCATAAAGACAGAGATCCAAACTTCATTGCCCGCCTTGTTGTATTCCATGTGCACCATTCTTCCATCGGCCCCTTCAGGCATGGTAATGGTCTTTTTATGTTCCAGCGTTTGAGTGTCGAATACATCAACTACAGAATGCATTGCCTTGTCCGGATTTAAGGTTCTGTCAACCCAAAGATTTTTAGATTTTGGATGAGACTTAACAAACAATGCTCCACCACCATTACCGGGTGCTTTCATTTCCTTTACCACCGTCCATTGTCCTTCACCGGCATCCGTTTTAATGCAAGACAACTTGTTTTCACCCAGGTGAGATGTAACCCATAGCTGCCCCAAATCATTCTTAATATTGGCGCCACGACCAGGATGTGGTTTAATTCCGGTTTCTACTATATCGACCAACTTCTTATTAGGAACATCGATAATTACAATTTTGTTAGCAGCATTAGCCGCAACCAGGAAGTACTTGCCACTGGCATCCCAACCTCCATCATGAAGGAAACGCGCAGAAGGAATTTCGGTAATTTTAGGGTTCTTAGGGTCTGTATAATCAACAATATCAACCATTCCCCTTTCCTTAATGTTACAGATCCAAACCGGATCAGTATGAGAGGCTACAATTGAGGCTACACGAGCTTCTTCTACAAATTCTTTGTCGCCGTCACATGCATTTCCTGCTGTAGGAGTTACACTTATTGGTTCCAGGGTTTGTGCATCGAATATTACAATATGACTTGGACTATACCCTCCAAATACCAGGTATTTGTCTTCGTATCCTTTAAATTTGGATACATCCACAGACCTCGCATCAAATGCACCCCTTACTTCGGCTACAATGGTAGGTGTTTCCGTATAGGTGTCAATCATGGTAATTCTACCGTCACGACCTACTGAGTATATATATCTTCCCGTAGCAGAAGTACGCAGTATATGCACAGCAAAACCCGTTTTTAGTACAGCCAGCTTTTCCTTAGTGTCTCCATCTATTACTGCCACTTTACCTGCATCACGCATAATAACACCAAAATAATTGTCAATGTTCCTGCTATGAACCGGTTTAGTTGGTCGGCCTTCAACAGGTACAATTAGATTCCAGGTGGCGGCTATTTCATCTATACCAAATGGAGGTACCACGGGAGGTTCAACCTGAAGGAACCGAGTCAACAATTCTATTTCTTGTTCGGTTAAAATCCCCCTCCATTCCGGCATCCCACCTGGAGTACCATTTTCAATGAAAGTTCTTATTCCCTGTGCTCCAAGCGCTTTGGTAGCGATTGCTTTACCATCGCCATCTGGTAATAATGATGGCCCGGTTGCCCCTTTTCTTGAAGAACCATGACAACCCGCGCAACGGTCAAAATAAATTGCTGAGCCTTGATCCATTTCAGCTTCGGTGATTTGAATTTCATCTTTTGGTTTTTCTTCCGGAGCTGCTGTTGGTTTCTTTGTTTCTCCCCCACAACTATACAGGGCAACAGAACCAATAATTGCTAAATAAAATATGTGTATTCTCCTCATTACTATGAATTTAATTGATAATTAATTTAATTACTAGCAAAGTTAAATTCACCGAATTCCTTCAAAATAGGATGTGGGTCATGGAGAGTAAGATACAGGTCATATTTATGTTGATGAACCAGTAATTGGTTGCTCTACAAAAAGATCATGTATCAATTGTGTGAATCACCATTCTTAAATACTGATCTGATCAAAAAATTATTCATCAAAACCAATAATTCATGATATTATCGTTGATCTAAATCAAACTCTGTTTACTCTGACTGATATAGAAACGGCATTCCCTAGGTATCTTAAGAAATATGGATTCTACGTTCTTTGGCTAACCATAAATATTACTCAGGCCGCAGTTACTCAATTAGCAGACGATGAAGCCTATTACTGGGTATACTCAGAGCATCTATCCTGGGGGTATTTTGATCAC
>CEQS01008751.1_pt1 | contig 18005 bp, 14 predicted proteins | sample 530981 | NCBI WGS metagenome assembly CEQS01 (sample SAMEA2621176, study PRJEB7988) | marine metagenome | biome: marine biome (ENVO:00000447); feature: mesopelagic zone (ENVO:00000213); material: "saline water (ENVO:00002010), including plankton (ENVO:xxxxxxxx)" | depth 800 m
GTAGAGGTTCGGCTTTCTTGTATTTTAGCTTTTTGCTCTCACTTCCGTTAGTTATGGATACAGTATCATTTCGGCCGTAAGTTTTTTCTTTAACTACAGTGGCTGACTTTTTCCTTGTTTCAGTAGTAGTGCCCGCGGCCGCTTGTGCAGCTTCAGCTTCTTTCTTGCGCTGTTCTTCTTCGGTCGCTACAGCCTGGGGCTGAAGTCTTGGTAATAATTCTGATACGCGAACAAAGAGCGCCTCCTGCATTTCTTTGAAAAGTCGATTACCTTCCTTGCGGTATTCAATGAGCGGATCACGTTGTCCGTAAGCCCGTAGAGTTACACTCGAGCGAGTATACGACATGACCTCTAAGTGCTCGACCCAAAGCATATCTACCATCTGCAGAAGTAGGCGTCTGAAAACATCCTTGAAAATATCTTCACCCAACTCTCTCTCCTTCTGCTCGATTTGTTTATTTATATCCGGGAAAGCTTCTTTCAGCTCAGTGGTAATTGACCGTATCTCATCCTCATCTCCGGTGAGAAGTTTGCGCCTACGATCATAAATAACCTTTCTTTGCTGACTTATAACATCGTCGTAAGCTAGGATTTGCTTACGAGCGTCGAAATGAAAACCCTCGATCCGAGTTTGAGCACTTTCCAATGTACGAGAAATCATGCCCATTTCTATCGGCTGATCTGCTGGGATTTTGAAGGTGCCCATAAGTCCCTTAACCCGCTCGCCACCAAATACCCGCATGAGACTGTCGTCCATGGATACAAAAAATTGAGTCTCACCCGGATCACCCTGGCGTCCTGAGCGTCCTCGTAGCTGATTATCAATTCGACGAGCTTCGTGACGCTCAGTACCGAGCACAAACAAACCGCCTAAAGATTTAATTTCTTCCGATTGTTCTTTGGTAGCCTCTGGTCCACCAAGTTTGATGTCGACACCGCGGCCGGCCATGTTGGTAGCTAAGGTTACCGCACCCTTGCGGCCGGCCGCGGCGATAATCTCACCCTCTCGCTCGTGATTCTTAGCGTTAAGCATTTCGTGTTTAATTCCAGCCTTACTCAAGGCAGTAGCTAAACGTTCGTTTGATTCGATCGACGCGGTACCAATAAGTATTGGCTGTCCAGTTTCGTGAACTTCCTTTACCTTAGTGATAATGGCAGCAAACTTACCGTCTTCATTTTGGTAGATCAGGTCATTACGGTCCTTTCGCTGTACATCACGATTAGTCGGAACCGGTATTACTTCCAGGTTGTAAACAGTGAAAAATTCCTCCTGGGAAGTGAGAGCTGTACCAGTCATCCCGGACAATTTGTCGTACATACGGAAATAGTTCTGGTACGTGATCGAAGCGAAAGTTTTTGACTCCTTTTGGATTGTTACTCCTTCCTTGGCTTCAATTGCCTGGTGTAGACCTTCTGACCAACGACGACCAGGTTGTAGTCGACCGGTAAACTCATCAACAATCACTACCTCGCCATCGCGCACAACATACTCTTTGTCATTGGTAAATAAAGCCTTGGCACGAACAGCGGTTTCTAGATGATGCACATACTTAATACCCTTGTCAGTGTAGATATTATCGATACCGAGCATTTTCTCAGCCACCTCAATACCAGCGTCTGTTAAGGTAGCGCTCTTGAGTTTTTCATCCACCGTGAAGTGCTCTTCTGCTTTTAGAGCAGCGGCAATTTTCGCAAAAGTAGGATAAATATTTTCTTCATCTGCTGCTGGAGCAGAAATGATTAGCGGTGTTCTGGCTTCGTCAATTAAGATAGAGTCGATCTCATCCACAATAGCGTAGGCGTGGTGGGGCTGACGTAAACGATCTGCTTCGTACTCGATATTATCGCGTAGATAGTCAAAACCGAACTCACTGTTGGTTCCATAAGTAATATCGGCCTGGTAAGCCTCCTGACGCTCACAGGGGCGCATAAATTCATGCACTACCTTATATGAACCTTTCTCATCGCGTTCCTCATCTTTGTCTTGATGATTAGGGTCGTATAGGTAGGATTCATTGTGATTTACCACACCAACACTAAGTCCCAACTTGTCGTACACCTGTCCCATCCAGACTGCGTCACGACGAGCTAGGTAGTCGTTGACCGTGACAACATGGACCCCTTTCCCAGTAAGAGAATTGAGAGTGGCTGGTAAAGTTGCCACCAAAGTTTTACCTTCACCAGTACGCATTTCAGTGATTTTTCCTCGATGCAAAATAGCTCCACCAATAAGCTGAACGTCATAGTGGCGAATATCCATTGTGCGCTTGGCCGCCTCACGCACCAGTGCAAAAGTACGCACCAAGAAACTATCAAGCTCTCCCCCTTCAGAGTGCTGTTTTCGAAGCTCTTTTATCTCTTGCTGTAATTCTTCATCGCTAAGGCCTTCTATTTCGGCCTCCAAGTCGTTAATTTCCTTTACTAGCGGCTTTATTTCCTTCAATTCCTTCTCGTAGGTCGGACCAAAAAATCTATCCAAAAATGTCATAAATGCTACATAATAAAGTAAAAGATGCTGCCAAATTATTTGGCGCTCGCTGCCGCTAGACCAAGATCTAAGTAAGAGTCTTGGTAATGGCGCAGCGTCCGCTGTTGCTCTGCATACAGAAAATATGGTCGTTACCTTCCTATTTTCCAGCAAAATTCGTAATAGTCGGCCGTTGGCCTCCTTTACTCATTCAACGTAGTATATACGCTCTAGACCTAAATACAAAGCAAAATCGCTCGACAATTTTGCCGAACGATTATGCAATTAGTTTAACTCTGAGCTGGCGAACCGGCTCAGAATTTACTACTTTTTTCGCGTCTTGCGCGCTGGTTTTTTTGCTGGCTTTCGCTTGGTGGTTTTGCGAACAGTTTTCTTCGCTGTTTTTTTTGCGGTCTTCTTAGCTACCTTTTTTGCTGGCTTTCGCTTGGTAGTTTTCTTCACCGCTTTTTTAGCTGGCTTCTTCTTAGCGGTTTTCTTCGCTGTCTTGCGAACTGCCTTTTTAGCCACCTTACGTACAGCCTTCTTTGCCACTTTACGGGTCGCCTTCTTGGCTACCTTGCGAGCTGGCTTCTTCGCAACTTTTTTCTTTGCTGCCATGATGTAGTGATAGATTGATGTATTAATAAATTATCGACCGCATCACTTCTCATATGAAAAGAACTACCCGGGAGAAGATTTTTGCTTACCCTCATTATGTATTGTTATGACAGTAAGCACAATCGATTTAGAAAAAAATTTTTGTGGATAAGACTTACCCCCTTAGGCAGGTTTTATCTGTTTCGAACGAGAGTGAGGATGCTCGACGTAAAACTTGATGCCGAACCAGAGCAAAACAGGGGCTTAAACTTAGTTTGCATGTCTTGTTCTACGCAGCATATATATTTGCCCGACAATCTGGTATGGGCCGATCTTATACGATCCTCACCTCTGGTTCAATATCAATACCAACTTTTTCTTTAACGATTCCTGCTACTTTTGCTTGAAACTTTTTAACTGCCTTAGCCGAATCGCCAGTGTTGGTAAGCACTAAGGCCTGCTGTTTAAACATACACACTCCCCCTTCACAATAACCGCGCAGACCACAAATCTTATCAAGTACCCAACCAAGCGAGAGTTTAATTTGACCGTTCTCTAATTCAAAGCCTGGCAAATCCGGATAAGTAGATTTTAGTTCAGTGTACTTACCGGCTGAAATAATAGGGTTCTTAAAGAATGAGCCAGCAGTACCGATAACTGCCCAATCGGGAAATTTCCCTGCTCTTATTTCTTGTACTGTTTTTCGGATCTGGTTTGGCGTGATATCTGGCTGGTTCTGCAGATCTATCAAACTTCCATACGAAAGCTTAGGGGCAGATTTTTTAGAAAGTTTGAAAGACACTTCAGTAACGAACCACTGTCTTCCTTCCTGGGTTTTGAAAAACGAATCGCGATAGGAAAAAAAACACTCCTGCGGAGTAAAGTTTTTTTCTTCGAGAGTTTTGCTGTGTACGGCTTTGACTCCAGTTATAAGTGAGGAAACTTCAACACCATAAGCACCCACATTTTGAATCGGTGTAGCTCCGACAGTACCAGGAATAGAGCTTAAATTCTCAAGACCCCAATAGCCAAGGCTCGTCGCATCTTCAATAACGTCATCAAGAACTTCTCCGCTGCCACAGCTCAACAAGACTTCTGTGTCATTTAAGTCTTCGTAAGTAATTCCGACTAAGCTGTTTTTTATAACCAGCCCCCGATAACCTTCATCTGAAATCAGCAGGTTGGATCCGCCGCCTTAAGCTCCCCTATTGAACCAACCTCAACAAACAAATCAGCAACACCACCTACATGTAAGGTGGTGTAATCTGCTAAGGATATATTCTGCTGAATTTTAAGCTTCATGCTCTACTGACAGCCTTCTTGTGGGTCGCGATCATTCTCAATGTTAGTGGCAAAACATTGTGCAGTGGCGGCGAATTCCGGAACCGCCACCTTAGATTCTTCCAATGCTACAAGAGCAGCCTCGCTATTGCCAGCTTGATAGTGAAGGTAAGCTAACGTAGCCCAAGTTTGTGGATCAGTCGCCCAGCTTTGTTTTTGATTTGGCTCAGCGTGAGCACGGTAGTCAAACAACTTAGCAGCAAAGGCAAAGTCTCCGAACTGATTAGAGCTACTGATCAAGAAGTCACTAGCAGCAAAGCGAGCTTTGGCTGCTTCGCTGTCCATCAAAGGCTCTATTTCGTCCGCTTTACCAACATAGTAATGTGCGGCAGCATAGAACTCACGCGCTTCTAGATTTCGAGTATCCAACTCATAAGCGGTTTTGAAGAAGTCATAGGCAGCTTCGTTATTGCCGATCGCTAACTCTACAAAACCTTGCTGAATTATAATAGCCTGCTTATTTGGTGAATATTCCCGCGCCAAAAGCAACTGTTCCTGCGCCTTTTCGACCTGACCAGTTGAACGGTAGTAACTACCGATGAAGACATGGATTCTAGCATCTCCTGGTTTCTCCTTGGCCAAACGAAGCAACTGTTCCTCAGCGTACTGAGTAAAGGCAATCTTGGTTTCTTCACTCACCTGCGGATTACGAGTAATGCCCATAGCCTGTTGAGCGATTTGCTCAGCCACCTCTTGCTGCGCAAAGGAATCACGATCAATCGCTTGTTTAAACGCTTCCAGTCTTTCTTCTGGATTCTGGGCTCTAAATCCATCTATGATGTCGCCAGCTGCCAACATGCCTGGCCGGTTGAAGAAGTAGAACGAGGTTGCAAATACTACTAGCATCACTGGGGCAACTACTTGTGTTACCACTAATTTATCAACCTTTAAATCTGCGAATACCTTTGGAACAAACCCAACTCTAGCGCTAATGAGACCTAAGATAATAGCAAAGAAGATGTAACTAACGATGTTATCAAACACTACCAAGTTGTGGGTGAAGTACCCGGCCAAGATACCGAGCAATACCCCTCTTTCCATAACTGTGAAAGAATTGTCCTCGGGATCCTTCAGCGGCCTCAAGAATAAGTACCAGGCACAGGCAAGGAAAATACTAAGATAAGCGATAAGCCCTAGGAAACCACCAGTGACCAGCCAGTCCATGAAGATGTTGTGGGCTCGGTCGAACCATTGCTCTTGAGCATAAAGTCGCGGGTCGTAGTTTTGGTTAAAGATGTAGTTGAAGTTACTCTGACCGTAACCAAGTAACGGACGCTCCTTAACACCTTCCCAAGCCATACCCCAGATAATTCCACGAATTTCCAAGTCTTGAATAGAAATATTAGCAATACGAGCTAAGTTAGGGTTGTTCTGTACGAATTCTGTGTCACGACCAGCAATAAAAGCTGAAATTGCTACCGTGAGCAAAATTACCCCACCTATCGCATACTTACGATATTGCTTGAACTGTGTCCCAAAAAGACCAATGTAACCTGACATTGTCATCACCCCAACCGCTAGACCAACCGCAGTACCACGAGTACCGGTTTCAAATAGCACGAAAGTGAACATTAACGCCAGCGCAGCGTAGAGAATTTTGCGATGTGTAACCTTGGTTTCCACAAAAAGCCAGAAGGCCACAAAGATGTGGAAGAGCATGTATACCGCCATATAGGCGGCGTTACCTAGCCGGCTGTCGATACGACTAGAACCATCAACGAAACCGCCGTACTGAGCTAAACCATAGAAGGCCACCGCAAAAGCTACAAAAAGTGAGGTGTTGAGGAGATAGTTCCAGTGTTTTTTAGTATGTAAAACACTGCTGAGAACGAACATGTACATGAAGGTATGTATCAGCGACACATAGCCGTCCATTCGTTCGAAGTTACTCCAAAAACTGGAGCGAGGATGCAAACCAAAAAGGTTGGCGAAAAACATTATCACAATCAGGATCCCGAAGCTGATGGTGATTGCTGAAACCTTCGGCCGATACTTAGCTTCGTAGAGCATCAAAACTACCCAAGCTGCAAATACAACATCAATGATTATCCTAAACCAAAAGTTTTTACCAGTAATAAATGGGAAGAAATAATCATTCTCGACATAGAGCGTGAGAAACGGCACTGCAAATAGACCGCCGATCACCACTGCCTTCAAAACATCTTTCATATGCGTGCCACTATACCATGCTCAGAAAGACAGCCACGTCTAGACGAGCGAATAATTTGTAGGTATAGGCAACAGGTTTTCTAGCATGAATGCTATAATATTCCCCGCGACAATAAAAACTATACGTATGCAGGATAAATTACACGAGTACAATAAGGAGAACGACAAACGTGTGATGTCCTCCAAAACATTTGCCAGAATTGCCAAGAAATTCGATCTTCCAAACAAAAGAGTGCTGGACATTGGATGTGCTACCGGATCTTTTATGCAACGATTTGGCCAGAACAGTGTCGGCATTACCACTGACAAAAACGAAGTGGAGTTTGGCAAGGAATTCGGCCGAGACATAAGATTTGCAAACGCAGAATTATTGACGGATCACCTAGACACCTCGGAGGTGTTCGACGTTATTTGGTGTAATAACATCTTTGAACATATTCTTTCTCCTCACGCCTTTTTGGTCAAATTAAAAGAATTTTCTGGCCCGAACACAATAATTATTCTTGGTACTCCGATGGTGCCCTCTCCAACTATTCTAATGAGGTCAAGAAAGTTCCGGGGAGCCTTGGCTTCTCCGCATATAAATTTTTTCAATTACAAAACCTATGAGCTTACCGTCAACTTTTCTGGCTGGGAGACAGTCGAGCTCAACCCCTTTTTCTTTGCTTTAGATTTTTTGAATACTCTAACTAGGCCGTTATCGCCTCATTTGTACATTGTGGCAAAAAATAACAGCGAATATCAGTACCCTCTGAAAAAAATTAAAGAGTGGCAAGATGACGCGCACTATAAAACCCTATTAGACATAATGGGATAAATGTTGATTTGATCACAATAAACAAAAAACCGGCGCGCCCTACGGGCGCGCCGGTTTTTTGTTACGGTCGCATCGGCGCCGTCAAAGTCACTTCAGTCACAAGTGAACACGGGCAAGAAATGTCTTTTGGGAAATCAGATGATGATAATTCAGTCCTCTGCTCTATTTCCAGAAACTGTACTGCTGGACCGTCGACCAAAAGCGGAATTAACTGATAAGAGCTGAGCGGCCCGTCAGCCGTATCTGGCCTAAAACTCTCACCACCTAACTCAAACTTCGATAAATAGTCACTAAAAATATTTGGCTGAACATAATCTCCCAAATCACCGTCAGCAAACTCATTCACACTCCTCCAAGTAACGGCACAGCTTCTTTCAGTACCAAATGGCAAATACAATGTTTCAAAATGATCAAATATTACAGTCTCAATATCTCCTGATTGGATAGGAATCATTTCTGCCAAAAGCAACTCTTCCAACTGTGGAGCTAAATCTTCAACACTGCAATCTGTCACTTCAAACTCAACCCCTCCGGACGATTCTTTTTTGGAACTATAATCTTCATTACTAATTTCGTCCTTGTTGGCATATGACAGATCTTGTGTGTTCGCCGGCGAATCTGAATAAACCTTCTCCTGTTTCTCGACATCATCAGTCTGACCAATGGAGTGTTCGGAACCTGACTCTACACCAAGATAAACTTCTCCAATTAAAACCACTGTTAAAGCTAACAGTACGGAGACCCCACCCAACACCAATACTATTCGTTTTCCAATCACAATTAATTTTGTATCTGCGACTTAAGCTTATCTAAGACACTACCCATAATCGGATTATCTACTTTTTTCGCCACCAGCAACTTACCGAACACTTCGATCGACTGAATGGTTTGTGAGATGGTTTTTTCTTCCATGTTGTCAAAGATTTTCTTTGCCCAGCGTTCAAAGAAAGCCTTTTGTTGTGGAGACAGGCCATCAAGCAATGAATCCATAATGAGTAAGAACTGCTCATAAGAAATCGGCAGCTCCTCTACTTCACCCGTTTCTAGATTAAAAGTGAAAGTAGTGACTACACCTGGGAAAGTCAACCCAGACAAGTTAAATGTCTGAACGTCGCCAAACTCATCCATAGTGAAGAATTCTAACTCAAACTCACCCACCCCAGTTCCAATCACATCAATGGTGAACTCTTCACCCGCCTCATGCACAAGTAAATGCTTACCTCCCGGGGCCCCGGTTGTTACACCGTCAAGCGCTATTACTTCAGTATTACCATAAGTAGCTCGATCAAGGTCAATTAAAACTGACCCCTCCTCATAACCAACCTTATCCCCAACTGCATTTTTGAATAGCATCTCAGCTGTTTCTGTAGTTAGATGTGCTTCAATGCCAGTGCCACTAAACTCAATTAGGTCGTCGGATATCTCGATCACTCGTGCATCTGTAAACAAGTTATCGTAGTCTCGTATATATTCACCATCTTCACCCGCAGGATCTATATCATCGCCAGTTTGGGTTTCATACCACCAAGGATCCCTCACCACATATCCATCAGTAGTTTTTTCCGGCAGCCATACAAAGTGGCCGTCTTTATAGCCCAATACTGCATTTTCGCCAGTCTCAACTAAAGAGTCGTCGATAAAATCCATCACGTCTTCACCCACTCCTGGACGCTTAGGTTCACCAGAAAACCGAGTGGCGATCTTTCCTTCACTAGTTAGTTCTCCCAGGTAAGCGCTAGCAGCTAACCACCGAACTGCCCCATTACTAGTGTACCCATTAACAGACTGTAAGTATGAATTTATATTGCCCGGATTTACATCACCACCTAAAATATCAGTTTCTATACTGGCGTTGCGGCCAGCCATTACCAGTGAGGAGATAACACATCCACACCCCGCAATGGTGTTACCACACCAGCTCTCAGCTCCATTTGCATAAATATCGTCAGCCCATTCCCCGGTCTCTTCCACTGACGGATACGGCGATTCAATTTGAGTGTAGAGGGGGTAAGGACTATCCTCAACTACAACTCCAGCAAAAGGAACGTCCTCATCATACTCAACCGCGCCCTGAGTCAGTAAATCATTCCCGGAAAGACTTGAATCCCTGTAATTACCATCAAACTGCCAATAGCCTACTAATCCGGACTCATTACCAAACAACTCATTGCTCATGTTCTCTTGAATTTCTGTCTGAGTTCTTAATCTATCCCAAACACGAACCTCGTCTATCTTTCCATCAAAATGAGACATCGTGGAGTTAAGCAACCTAGCCCCAATCATGAAATCTTGGTTCGAATCATATATAATCGGTCCAATTGATCCGAAGACATTAATCAAGACATCTTCCCCGTTAAGATATAATTTAACTTCCTGTTCAGAAATATCAAATGTAACAGAGACGTGGACCCACTCATTCACAGGGAATAGAGATTCTGATACATACCTAATATTAAAGCCGTGTCCTAGACTACCATCACTTGAGTAACGCCCCTCGATTTTTCCCTGACCGTTAATAAAAAGATAATAAGCGCTATCAGAATTATACGGGTCTGCCTTGTTTATTATAAATAAATCCCCCTCCCCAAGTGATTCTATCTTAACCCATACTTCTAATGTGTTATCGCCTTCAAGATCGAGATTGCTCTGATCAGAATCTGAGATATTGAGGAAATAAGCATCGTTTCTTTCTAGGTTAATAGAATTAATGTTTTCTTGGGCATATATAGAAGAAGGAACAACTAGACCTATAAAAATAAAAGTAACTAAAGGAACAAATCTCATGTTGTATGTCTTAAAGATAATTCTTAAATGTTATCATCCTCGGCAACAATAAAATCAAAAGTATTCACAAACCACAAATTTGTACGCAAGAATTTTAATAGACGCGAAGTATTTTTGACTGGAGCATGTAATGGCTGCAAGTTTGTGAACAATGTGATGTATTATACGTTTATAGTAAATTGCCCATGAAAAAAAACAACATAATACACGTGGGAAGGAAACTAGAAACCATACTAAGAGTAGATATTGATTACATTGTAAAAGGAGGCTTTTTTTTGAGTATTGCTCAATTTTTCTCAATGGGTATCGGGCTGGTCATGTCCATTGCGTTTGCAAACTTACTTGATCCTACTACATACGGCCAATACAAATACGTAATATCGGCTGCTTTGATACTGGGCTCTCTAACTTTAACGACTGGTCTTGGGACATCCATTATTCAGGGAGTAGCCAAAGGCTATGAAGGAAATTTAAACGTAGCTTTCTTTAAAAACCTATTTTGGAGCCTGGGTATGTTTGCATTGTCGCTTGTGACCGCAACCTATTATTGGCTAAACGACAATACATTCTTAGCATTATCTTTTATTGTAATCGCCTTTACTGTTCCTTTGACAAGCAGTGCGAGTTTTTACCGTGTTTTTCTTAACGGTAAAAAAGAGTTCAAAAATCTCACAATGGACGTGATCATACAAAAGAGTGTCACAGCTTTTGCGGTCATAGGGGCGATGCTGTTGACTAACAATCCTCTAACAATTGTTTGTGTTTTTTTTGCATCAGAGCTTATCACTCCGCTATTCTTTTACCTTCATACTTTAAAAAAGTACAAGCCGAACGACAAGACTGACATAAACGAAAATAAAAGTTACAGCATGCACCTTAGCATCATGAACATTATGAAAAATGTAAGTGGACAAATGGATAAAATCTTAATCTTTCAGTGGATTGGTGCAGCCCAACTTGCAACGTACAGTATCGCATTAGCGCCAGTCACCGAAATATCAGGAGTCGACAAGATGCTCTCAACACTAGCCCTTCCAAAGTTGAGCCAAAGAACATACAAAGAGATAAGAGCAACCCTACTAAGGAAGATAATTTTTCTTATGGCTATCATGGGGATTTTCACATTTGTATACATTCTAGCGACACCGTTTATTTTTGGTTTTTTGTTTCCGCAATACACAAATGCAGTTTTATATTCACAACTTCTGGCTCTTACAGTTGTCCTTTCTCCGGCGATAATAATTACCAAAGCTTTTATTGCACATAAAAAAATCATCGAACTATACTTAATGAGATTTACAGTACCCTTAGTTCAAGTCACTTCACTTGTATACTTTCTTCCAAAATTTGGACTTATAGGTGCAGTAACTTCAATACTGATTACTAAGGTATTTTGGTTTATACTTGTAGTAACACTTTTTATCAGGACTAGAGGTTAATTAACCAGACTAGTTACTTAAGTCAGACAGCGTGTGAGGAAAATTGATTTTATTGGCGTCGGAGCATCAAGATCAGGAAGTTCATGGTTGAGTAGTTGCTTAGCTGAACATCCAGAAATTTGCTTCAGTACAGAGAAAGAGACCCATTTTTTTGATGACATACATAGCTACCAAAAAGGATTTAATTATTACGAATCTTTTTTTAAGTGCCGTGACGGAAATCAAATCAAGGGTGAGTTTACTCCTGGTTATTTCACAGACCATCAAGTTGCTAAGAAAATTCGCGACTACAACCCCAACGTAAAAATAATTGCAATACTACGAAATCCAGTTGAGAGAGCCTATTCTGAGTACTTGTATAACATAGCTCGCGAGCTTGAAATAGAGAGAACATTCGCATCAGCACTTCAAGGAAAGCTGAGCAAACGATACCTCGATCGTGGATTTTACTCGGCACACTTAAAACAGTTCTATGAAGCATTCCCGGCAGAACAAATTCTAATTTTAGATTACGCTGATGTGTCATTAAGGCCATCTGAGCTGCTTAAAGAAGTCTACAATTTTCTAGATGTAAACAATGAATTCTTAAGCTCGAAAACAAAATCTGTAATAAATACTTCTAACCGAGGCAATCGTATCAATCATATACCTTGGCTTAACTATCTGATTCGATTGATATTTAGTCTAGATAAAATTAATAGGAGTAAATCTTCAAAGAGATTTTTAAAAAAAATTGGAGCTGGCAAACTGCTCAGGTACGTGTATAAGAAAAATACGAATAACAACTTTAAAACTGATAAACCTAGCAAAAAAAACCTAGCGAGAGAAGATGAGGAGAAACTCAAAAACTTATACCAGCATGAGGCAAAAAAAATAAAGCAACTAACGGGGGTTAGTTTTTATTGGTAGCAATCATTATGTAACGATTCTTTTTCAAGAAATTAAAGGTGACTTCAAAACCTTCAAAAGTTGTTCTAATCTCGTCAAGTGACATTTCTATAAGATCCAAGTGAATTTCACCAATAAAAGAAGTGCTCAAATTCTTTATTTCTGGATTAGTAAACAAAGCTTGCTCAGCACCTTCAATATCAAATTTTACCAAATCAAATTTTTCCACCTGCGCAAACTTCTTAATCTCACTTACAGTAACGGCACGAACAGTCACTTTTGACTGGCTTTGCTCTCGTTCAGTTAGCGAGTTACCCACACTATTTTCAGAATAAAACAAATCGATCATGCCGGTTTTTTCAGCAAGGGCGGCATGTAGGGCTTTAATTCTATCAAAACGTACTACATGATCACTTAACCTTTTGAAACTTGACGACATAGGCTCAACAGCGATAATCTCCGCCTCAGGAAATATACATGAGTAATATATTGCCGTATCACCCCAATGAGCACCAAGGTCAAGGATGGTTTTTACTTCATGTTCTGGCTTCCATACATATTCGTTAAAAACAAAAATTTCAATTAGAACAGCCAGGTCGAGATTGTTTTCAAGACCTAGTTTAAAGTTTTTCTTATTAAACTTGAAATCAAAAACCATACCACACCCTTTCTTTGTAAATTTTCTAGAGAATGAAAAATACAACACTTTCAGATAAAGTGTCACTGAGGCAAAGAAGCGACTATCCGATAGCGCAAAAGCTAGTTTTGGATAGTAAATAAGTATCTTTTTTAAATAGGAAAAAATAATTTTATGCATACTGTTTGGCTAAAATCTTTCGAGCTCTTTCTATCCATGTGAAATTTCGAGCAATCTTTACTAATTCTTTAGCTGACCTTAGTTTAACATCGTAATTCTGAATCACCGTATTAATAGTTTGTGCTAAATCACGAGGGTCATCAGGCTCAAAGAAAGTAAAGTGCTCAGATCCTTTTATTGTAACTATACTTGGAATTTTTGATGCTACAACCGGAACAGACGATGTCATATGTGCGAACAGTTTCAATGGTGAGGTGTACTCTGCCGAAAGTTCGTTTTTCGCAGTATTCGGTACCACTAATACATCAGCAGCACACTGGTTGTGTTTAAGGTCATAGTAAGGCCTCTCCCCTAAAAAAACTACTAGCGGATATTTCTTTTTCAACACCTCAACTTCATTAACACTGCCCCCGATAACAACAAAAGTGACATTTTTTTGATGGTTAGAAGCTTCTAGAAAAGAGTCGACACCCTTCCATTTATCAAGTCCGCCTATATACATGACGATCTTAGCGTCGACCTCTAAACCTAGTTTTTTTCGCACAGCATGCTTACTTTCAGTTACCTCAAAAAAACTCTCGTCAATACCATTAGGGGCAAGTATTATCTGATCTTTACGCTTAAGATACTCTAAATATAATTTTTGAAGACCTGTAGAGGTAACGACCACCCTTATTCCTTTTTTCATTAGATATCGACTGAAGACATTAACGCTCTTACTATGAGACTCCCAAATAATTTCTTCTGGCTTCTTGAACAAACTCAAAATGAACAAGATTAGTTCATTTCTTGAAAAAATGACATCGTATTTACCTACCCCAACTTTTAAAATGAAATTCAACACAAACCTCAAAGTCCCTATTGAATACAAGAATTTATTACTAACACTGAAAACACCAGGAATTCGATACAGTGAAAAAGATGAGTCTATATGGTAGTACTCGTCTAACTCTTTCTTTCCGCCAACAACACGATCATCAACAACAAGGTCAACCTCCTCAATTAACATTGAAAATGCCTGACACATACACGCTATCTGTGAAGCATGCGCCCTTTCACTTGGAAACCTAATATTAGCCAGATAACAAAATTTCATATCAAAGCCATTTGATATTACAATAACTCATACACTATTTAAACATGAAAAATTACTCTTTAGTTATTAATGTGGGTGCACAAAAATCTGGCACAAGCTGGCTTTATAAATGCTTAGAAGATCACCCTGATATATGCACGTCGTCTGGCAAAGAAACGCACTTCTTCTCAAGACACTACAACAACGGTACTAATTATGTGAGTAAATATTTTGATAGATGTGATAAGGCTAAATTCCTTTATGAAGGGTCTACTTCATATTTATACTCGAAGGAAGCACCTAAAAGAATAAAATCCAACTTCCCCACTACAAAAATCATCATCATCTTGAGAGACCCTGTTAGTAGAACATTGTCTCATATTAACCACATAAAAAATAAGAAGAAGATTGAAGGTAAAATCAACATCTTGGAATTCTCAAAGATTTACCCAGAGGTGATTGAAAACAGTCGCTACAAAAAAAATGTACCGGACTATATTTCTTCCTTTGGGAAAGACTCTGTTTTAATCTTAGACTATGAAGAAATAAAGAACAGACCGCAAAAACTGATTGATACGGTCTGCGATTTTATTGGCGCAAGAAGAATTTCCCCTCGTTCTTTAAATTTTAGATATAACTCAGGAAAAGCAAGATCAAACAAATACTACAAAACCGCTACAAGGTTGTATCTTAGACTTAAAAAATACATGATTTTTAATTATATTTTTTGGTTACTAAAAACCCTCAAGATTGATAGCTTGCTACTCGAGAAAATGCTAATTAAAACAACCAGAAATCAAGACAGGTACTCAGGAATCGAGGAGCTAGAAGAAATTTTATCAGAAGAAATTGAATATTATAAAAAAACAATCTTCCTACCTTCCGTTTAAAAAATCAACCAATCTCATGCCCAGCACCCTTGGAACAAAATCATTTAAAAATTTCTTATGACCTTCTATTGCCATTCTGGTTTTTAGAGACGGATTTTTATACAAATCCAAAATCGCTTCAGCAAGCGAACCACCCTCACCTTCACAAAGGTATACTGACCCGCCTAAGACAATTTCCATAACCTCAGTACGCTTAGTAATAACGGGCTTCCCGACAGCCAAACCTTGAAATACTTTATTGGGTATAACTCTATCAGTCTTTTCATTAGAGCCAAATATACCAAGAACAGCATCGGATTCATTCAATTTTTCATTCAGAGATTTTTGATCCATCCACGGCAAGAGCTCAATCTGTAGTTTATTTTTCAAAATCTTCGATTTAATCTCAGGAAAAGTCTGACCACTCCCTATAAAAGTAAATTGAATATCAGAATGTTTCCTTAAGTACTTTGCGGCATCCACAATCACTTCCACACCTTGTAATGGTATGTAGCTACCATGAAACAACACCCTGAAAGGGCCCGAGAGATCATTCTTGTTTTCACTCAAAGGATAATAAAAGTTTGTATCTGCCCCGACAGGTATTACTTTTATTTTGTCAGGATCGTATTTCAACCAATATTCCTTATGGGAATCGGTGTCAACGACCACATAATCTGATAAATAAATATTTACCCAGTCTAAAAACTTTAATACTAAAGCTTTGGGACTAAATTTAGAAATCACCGCTCGATCTATTACATAAGCTTCATATAGTGGAAAGAATGCGTCAACTACGATAGGTTTCTTTTGAAAAAACGCGGCAATAAGAACATTGTAGTTGACCGGGAAAGCGCAATAAATATAATCATACTGATTATCAATAGACCTGAGTTTTTTGATTAGATCAAAATACTTCTTTAGACCACCGGAACTCAACGTATTACACTCAATTACATCTACACCTACCTGGGTCAGCCCTTCTATCAGAACTCCATTTCTGGAGTAGTCTCTATCATACAACCCAAACCAGCATATTTTCATTTTATTTTTTAGCTACAACCTTCATCATGAAATCACCACTGTGACGAGGGAAATCATATTCCACTTCTTTCGCTTCTTTGAATCCAGCCAAGAGAAGCTCCCCTATAAATCTATCTGAATCAACAACAAATAGATGGACATCATATTGATCCTTTAAACCACCGTGAAGATATCGCAACACCACATCATCACAACCCCTCTCTTTGTATTGAACAAATATCTTATCAATAGAAGGAACTCCAATCTCAACCTCTCCCCCGGGTTTTAATAGTCTATTAAAATCTCTTAATATTTTCCTTACATCGTTAACGTTAAAATGTTCTAGAGTGGCCACAGAGACGATTTTGTGGGCAGTGTTGTCCTCTAAAGGAATCGGGTCTAACAAATTAGTGACCAAATCTACCTCTGGTGCCTCTGATACATCTACATTCAAGTAATCATGGAATAAAGGCCTTGATCCGCCAGACACTTCTAATACCTTCTGATCTAACTTATCAAAACGACGCAGACGGTAATCTCTTATATACCTAAGAGAGAACCTTGAAATAGGATTGTTGTGACCAATAATTTTTTTAATAACTTTATTATGTAACATGATTATTTTTTAATTTTAAGAACAAAATATCTTGGATGGCACCCTCGCTCAATAGGTTTAACTTCACTTGAATCAGCTATATCGTATATACCTAAATTCTTTCTTGAAATTTTTTCAAAAATCCTTATGAGTACATATATTGGGTATTTTGTAAAAATATTTTTTACTCTTCTTTGCCCACACCAACTTAATATTCTGAAATTATATTTTTCAATTTCATCCCTCAAAGTTTCTTCGTAGTATTCAAGTATATGGTATGGGTTCAAAGGTATCTTACTCCACGGAGAAGTTATTAGCTTATTAGGTGTCGACAAGATAACCACCCCGTCGTCTTTCAGAACTCTTCTTAATTCCCTCAAGTAGAGCTCCCTATCCTCCTCTTCTAAATGTTCAATGGTTTCGAAAGTGACTATAGCGTCAAAATATTCATCTGGCATAGGTATCTTTGACGCTGAGGAACATATATATTTAGCATTTTTATGGTTGTATTTTTTTTGTGCATAAGAAATAGAATCTGAATCTATATCAACACCAACAACCTCAAGCGCACCTGACTCACAAATCAACGACACTCCATAACCCGTACCACATGCAACATCCAAAACCCTATTACCCTTAGTAAACTTAGTGGCATAATCATATCTTGCTATATGATCTTCTTGATTTCTCTTGCTGCTCTGTCCTAGAGTTAATCTCTCACCGCTAACTTTGTGACTGTTGTTAAAACTCATGATTGTATTAACTTAGGAATTAAATTAACAACATTGTGTCGTTTTAAGGTCTCATAATCTGAGGGTTCTTTTTGTTTGTTTGATGACCTAAATCTCAAACACTTGCCTACGAAATCTTTCCTGATCGAGACCTGTCCTTCCCCCAACTTCAACGACATAGTTCCTGGCGCCATTGACACTACCGGCAAGCCGCACGCCATGGCTTCAAGAACCACCTTATCAAGACTGCCGTTTTGAGCGACTGTAACAAACAACTTCGCTCGGTTTAGCACCTCTGGTAAGTCTGGCTGGGCAACTCGACCGTAAAATTTAACAGCATCAGCCAGCCCCATAGAGTCAACCTTTTGCTTCAGCTTAGTCTCATACTCCATT
>CEQS01006651.1_pt1 | contig 17970 bp, 16 predicted proteins | sample 530981 | NCBI WGS metagenome assembly CEQS01 (sample SAMEA2621176, study PRJEB7988) | marine metagenome | biome: marine biome (ENVO:00000447); feature: mesopelagic zone (ENVO:00000213); material: "saline water (ENVO:00002010), including plankton (ENVO:xxxxxxxx)" | depth 800 m
CAGATTATAAGCAGAAATATCTTGCCGCTTTAGTGAATACAAAGCGGCAAAAACCTCCCTCAAAAAAGCGGCAATAATTTGTCATCCCTCCAGCTAAACAGATAACTTATTATTAACGTTTAATATTTTGATTGAAAGCACTTTAAAAACATGTGGTTACATTTATTTAAAAGTTGGCACAGTAAATGCTATTCCTAATAGTAAGAAATTATCGAATAGTGGTTCCTGTTAAAACGTGTTGAACCACACTCTGTTTAAACCTAGGAGATGGTAAAATGGCATTAACAGTAAATACAAATGTAGCATCACTTAATTCTCAACGTAGTTTGGCTAATTCAACAAATGACTTAAGTACATCGTTTCAACGATTGTCATCAGGTTTGCGTGTTAATAGTGCTAAAGATGATGCTGCAGGGTTACAGATTGGTACTCGTTTAGCCACACAAGAGAATGGCTTAAATCAAGCCGCACGAAATGCTAATGATGGAATATCTATTGCACAAACAGCGGAAGGTGCATTAGAAGAAACGACCAATATGTTGCAACGCATGCGAGTACTCTCTATTCAGTCGGCAAACGGATCTAATAGTGATGATGATCGAGCTGCATTACAAAAAGAATTTGCGCAGCTCCAAGAAGAAATGGATCGAATTGCAGAAACAACTACATTTGGTGGCGTAAATGTTCTCGATGGAACTTATAGCGCTGAATTTCAAGTAGGTGCAGATGCTAATCAAACTATATCAGTTTCAATAGCCGCGAGTATGGGGGCTTCGGGGCTTTCTGTTAATGCAAATACTATTTCGACAGCTGCAGGGGCTCAAACAGCCATAGATAGCATTGATGATGCATTAAAAGCTGTGAACGATGTACGCGCCGATTTAGGTGCAAAGCAAAACCGGTTTAGTTCAACAATACGAAACTTAACAAATATATCGGAAAATGTGGCTGCATCTAAGTCACGAATCATGGATGCCGATTTTGCTAAAGAAAGTGCTAACCTTGCACGCAATCAAGTGCTTCAACAAGCTTCAAGTTCAATGCTCGCTCAAGCCAATCAACAACCCCAAATAGCCCTGTCTCTATTACAATAATTTTTAAATTGTAATATAACAATACCAAGCCAGAACATAGTTCTGGCTTTTAACTTTATGAAAGATAGTAATAAATAAATATTTTAAAAAAAGGCTAAAGTAACTCAATCGAGCGCCGATAACTTAACTGCAGGCAGGAATCATTGAGCTAAATTACAAAACTGTAAAGCTTGATTCCCATCTAGTTAAATTATTAGGAGGCTATCATGGCTTTAAGTGTAAATACTAATGTAATGTCATTAAATTCACAGCGTAACTTATCAAATTCAACAAATGATTTGTCTACATCATATCAACGTTTATCTTCAGGTTTACGCGTTAACAGTGCAGCTGACGACGCCGCGGGCCTTCAAATTGGTTCACGTTTAGAGTCACAAATGAAAGGTCTGGACCAAGCAGCACGTAACGCTAATGACGGTATCTCAATTGCTCAAACAGCGGAAGGTGCATTAGAAGAAACAACAACTATGATGCAGCGTATGCGTGTCTTAGCAATCCAATCTGCCAATGGTTCAAACAGTGCAGATGACCGTGCAGCGTTACAAAAAGAATTTGCTCAGTTGAATGAGGAGATCACACGTGTTGCAGACACAACCACATTCGGTGGTGTGAATGTACTTGATGGCACATATTCTGCGGACTTCCAAGTAGGTGCGGATGCAAGCCAAACTATTGCTGTGTCTATAAGCGTTGCAATGGATGCTACAGGATTATCAACAGGTGGGTTGGATATTAGTACAGCTTCAGGCGCTCAAGCTGCTATAGATGGCTTAGATGATTCACTAAAAGCTGTGAATGATGTTCGTGCAGATCTCGGTGCAAAACAAAACCGCTTTAGCTCGACGATTCGTAACTTAACAAATGTGTCTGAGAATGTAGCTGCGTCTCGTTCACGTATTATGGATGCTGACTTTGCTGCAGAAAGTGCTAGCCTTGCTCGTAACCAAGTATTACAGCAAGCGTCTAGTTCAATGCTTGCGCAGGCTAACCAGCAACCACAGATTGCGCTTTCTCTTCTATAATTAATAAATATTAAACTACAATTAGAAGGACTTGTGTACTGGTGAAGCTGGTGTACAGGTCCTTTTTTGGTTTTAGAGGTGTCAAATGGAAAATATTAACTCAAATCTTAGTAACGACGCGTTTGCTAAGCGCATAAACTCTGAAGTAACTCAAGAGCAAAAGGAGTTTGTTGCTGAACAGGTGAATGCGCTAAAAAATTTAGACGAAAGTCAGCAATCAGAATCGGGTGAAGATATTGTGGCGCAAAATTTGCTTAATTCTGTTGAGAAGTTAGAATCGTTGACCCAACTAAAATCAAAGCAGTTTAAATTTCATATTGATGAACAGACAAGCTCACCTGTTGTTGTGGTTACTGATACAGCAACCGATGAAGTGATAAGACAAATACCAAGTCTGGAAGTTTTGGAGTTGGCAAGTAAAATTGATGAGCTGCAAGAGCAAATTTTTGGCCAGCCTTTAGGTGTTTTGATTGATAAGACAATTTGAGGAATAACGTATGGCTACTATAACGTCAGCTGGGGTTGGCTCTGGTATTGATCTTGAGTCGATTATTGAAGCTACAATTAGTGCGGAAAGAACCGTAAAAGAAAGTCAGTTAAATGAGCGTGAAATCAATTACACCACGCAGCTTTCGGGTGTTGGAACATTTAAATCTGCGCTAGACTCGTTTAATGATGTATTAGCAAAATTAGGTGATGCTGAAACGTATAATTCGCGAATTGTTTCTTTCGCTAATAGTTTAGAAGAATCGGAACAGGCATTTGAGGTGGAAGTAGGCAGCTCAATGCAATCTGGTGACTTTTCTGTTGAAGTCTTGCAATTAGCAAAAGGCTCTAAATTACAATCTGCAGCGCTTGGGTCGGCAGAAGATACTTTAGGTGCCGGTAATTTGACATTTAATGCAGGTGATAACGAATTTACTATTGCAGTTGAAAGTACAGATACGCTCGAAGATATCCGTAATAAAATTAATAAAGCAAGCGAAAATTTTGGTGTTAGTGCAAATATAGTAAATAGTGATAGCGGTGCAGTTTTAACGTTTAGTTCTGCTATCTCAGGAGCAGATAATACTTTGTCTGTTACGACTGATGATGATTCACTTTCAAGTATTGCTACTAATTCACCAAGCGGGGGGGCGAGTCTGTCTGTCCAACAAGCAGCTCAAGATGCTAATGCTTTGATAAATGGGCAGTCTGTAAGTAGTTCAACTAATGAATTAAAAGATAAAATCCAAGGCACAACATTAACTCTTAAATCAACAACAACTGAACCGCAAGAGTTTAGCGTATCAGTTGACGAAGACATAGTAAAAGAAACACTCACAGAATTTGTAGAGGCATATAACTCCCTAAAAGGAACGTTGGACTCGCTATCAAATTCTTCGTCAGGGTTATTAGCCTCTGATAGTACAATTAGAACAATGGAACAGCAATTGCAAAGGATGTTTACTAATGAGTTAGGTGGTACTACTGACATACAATCTTTAATGGAAATTGGTGTTAGTTTTAACCGTGAAGGTGAAATGGAGATTTCATCCCTAGGAATTGGTTCATTGCAAAGCGGAGAAGAGCTATTGAATAGCGCTATTTCTGACAAATTCAGTGCATTGCAAAGTTTTTTTAGTGATGATGATGGACTGGTTCAAAAAGTTGACGGACTGGTTGAGCTTTACACAGGTAGCGATGGTTCGTTAATCAAAAGGGAGCGATCCCTTAATGAATCACTAGAGACGATAGAAACAGATCGTGATGCCTTAGATGAACGTTTAGCAAATCTTGAAGCTTCGCTAAGAAGCCAATATGCTGCTTTAGATAGCGTAATGGCACAGTATCAAACATCTAGCTCATATATTTCGAGTATTTTAACAAATACATCTAATAGTTAGGTTTAAGAGGTGAAAAATGAATTTACGCGCAAATACATACCAAAAAGCTCAAAAAGAGCTTTCTCTTTCTGAGGCAGATCCGCATCAAGTAATTCAGATTCTTATGCGTGAGTTTTTGACTCAAGTTTATCAAGCTAAAGCGTTTATAAATCGAAAAGAAATTGAAGCGAAAAACAATAGTATTAAAAAAGCTATTAGTATTATTGGCGGGCTCAAAGGCGGGTTGAACTTTGAGCAAGGCGGCGGTATCGCAGACAACCTTAATAACCTTTATGATTATATGGTAGTGAGACTTTCAGAAGCCAATACGCAAAACTCGGTTGAAATACTTGATGAAATTAATGAACTATTTTCGCCTATAAAAGAAGCTTGGGATGGTATTTCCGAACAAGATAAACAAAAAGGCTTTGCACTTTTAAAACAAAGCGGCATTTAAGTGAACGAGTTATTAGATGACAAAGCTTTTCGAATCATCGAAAGTTTAGAAGAGTTACTCAAAAAAGAACTCGTTATGATAGAAGATGAAAACTATAGCGGCTTAGCAAAGGTTATAGAAAAGAAAAATAACTTGCTTTACGAGTTACTTTCGCTAACAAATGGACTTGAACAACAAAACAAAGCGTTTGTAAATGCATTTATAAGCAAATTGCAAATAGAAACTGAAAAGCACCATACCATGTTAGGTAATGGAAAATCAAAGTTGCAAGCCTTGTTAACTTCAATGCATAAAAAGAAAAAACACTTACAGGTATACTCAGATGTTATAGGGACAAGCGATAATGAATGACCTAACTTTGGCTATAAATGAAAAACTAAATGAGTTAGAGCGCTATCAAGCATTTTTACAGTCACAAATTGAGAACAGAAAAAAGTATGAAGCAGCGCTAATGGACTTTGTTCGGCCAGATTTTGATTTAGAAAAGATGTTTCAATCTAATATGCAAGCCTTTGAGCACACCTACCCTGATATATTCAATATCTTTTTAAATTATCAGCTCAATCGCTTTGAGTTACATATGGATAACGGTAACGTTAATATTTACGATACTGAGAAAAAGAACAACATATATCAACAAGATGTTTATCAAGATTCGTATGTACAGTATCTCGATTATTGCGAGACGCCCACAGTTTTAACCAATAAGTTTTCAGTGCGAAAAAAGTTAACAGACGACTTTATTCATAGTCAATTCCTCAATGAACTTTCAATTAGTTTAAAAGAGCAGAACGAGAAAAAAAAGCATAATCATTTGCCTAAGGTTATACCTAGTTTAATGTTAATGGGTATAGGGTGTGGTTACCATATAAACTCATTAGTAAAAGAACATATAGTGAAGAAGCTCTACATCTATGAGCCGCATCTTGATTTACTTTATTTGAGCTTATTTTTAACAGATTGGGCGGATATTTTTGAGCAGCTAAACGTACATAATACGGAACTGCATTTTAGCGTGGGTGAGTTTGATACTGAACTGGGTATTAGTAAAGAAGTAGAATCAGTATTTCAACGTTTTGGCCGCTTTTTCTCAGGGTACAGTTTTTTATATAAGCATTACCATGATGATTACTTAGATCGAGTTACCAAGCAACTATCCTTACAGTTTGTCGGTAATATTTTAGGGTTTGGTTTTTATGATGATGCTATTTTAAGTATTGAAAACTTTTCAAAAAACTTCGATGTGCCTTTTCTTAGACCCGATAGTTTAGACGAGTTAAAAAATGTACCTGTCTACTTAATTGCTAACGGCCCATCACTAGATAAAGACATTCAGTGGCTGATTGAACATCAAAATAACGCCATTGTTATAAGTTGCGGCACAGCGCTCAGCGCCTTATACAAATATGGTTTAAAGCCTGACTTTCATTGTGAAATGGAACGCTGTCAAGTAACCCATGATGTTTTAGCGTCGTTTTATGATAAAGCGTTTTTTAGTGGGATTACCTTACTTGCATTAAATACTGTATTGCCTTCTGTTTTTGCTATGTTTGAAGATAAAGTCCAAGGTGTAAAGTGGGGGGAGGCTAGCAGTAAACTTTTCGTTCAAGGCCTGGGGCAGCAGGAAAAACCCGCATTATTGGTAAATTGTAATCCAACAGTGAGTAATTGTGCGTTGGCTTTTTGCGAAAAAATAGGTTTTACAGATATAGCTTTGTTCGGTGTTGATATGGGCTATAAGTCTAAGCAACATCACTCTAGAAACAGTGTCTATTATAAAGGAGACCAAGACTCTGGTTTATATACACACAAAGCTAAGTATAAACTAAAAGCCAATTTTGATGCTGACGCTCTAGTGGAAACAGATGAGATATTTAAGTATTCACACACTGTACTTGAAAGAACATTAGCGCAAAATCCGCATTTAAAGGTAAAAAATTGCAGTGACGGGGCTTATGTTGAAGGTGCTAAGCCAACTCAGGCCGATTCATTAGTTAGTTCGTTAATAGAGAATAAAGCCGCACTGATTTCAAATATAACTGAAACGATTAAAAGTTCAGAGACTTATACTAATGATGCTTTTGTTGCGCTCCATAATGATGTGCCGTTGTTTTTAGATTTGTGTAACTTATTTATTGAGCAACTATCAGGTAAACCAGCTTCTATTAATGTAGCGTTAGAATTATTAGATGAGCAACTTCGTCGCCTTTCAAGTTTTAATAACACTAATATTAGTTACTTTGATGAGTTATTACGCGGAACTATTTTACATACTCATTCTATGTTAGTTAATTCGCTGTATAGTCATGAAGAGGAGGGGCAGGCGTTGGAGAATTTTCATAATAGTGCTCAGATAGTTTGCAGTTACTTTGAAGAGATAAAATCAGATTATGAGGAAAAATTTTCTGAGATTGAACCCTCAATATGAATACATATAAGGGTTTTAATTTTCAATTTGTTAGTATTATTTATAGGTTTAAAATTATATTTTGAACCCACATTACATTAGTAATGTTCAACTTTATAATAATCAATTTAAACCGATACCAAATTTTAAGCCTTTACTGTCACAGTTATTATATGGCACACAAACTCAAGTTACTTGAATAACAATAATACTTAAGTTTTAATCATTAAGTATTATTGTTTTATAGCGATGTCTATTTTTTGGCGTTTATGTCAAAAAACCGCCGCTATTACTTGCATCCATTCAGATCTCGCTTACAATTTAGCTAATAAAATAAATTAGTGAAATTATGGCTCGCTAACTATGATCTTGATTTTAGATAATAATAATAACCGTGCAATAGGATTAAATGCATCGCTTACCTTTATTGGGGAAGCTGTGCAGTTACTTGACGAAAGTGATTTTGAGCAAGTATCTAGTAAGTATCAACAACAAGAATGCATTGTTATTTTAGGTGCATTGCAAAGCTTAGATCATGAAAGCTTAATTAAGCGTTTTCCAACCCTGCCTTTTTTACTGATTGGTGAAACACTCAAGCCCTTATTAAGTATTGCTAATGTAGTGGGCTTAATTTGTGAGCCGTTTAATCACGAAGTAACCACACAGTTATTACACGACTGCCAACAGTACCAACGTATGCTTCCTGGAAGTCACAAGCATCATAAACCACACAAAACATTTGATGGTTTAGTTGGCGAAACAGACGCAGTTAAAAACGTACGCTTTTTAATTGAGCAAGTGGCTAAAACCGATGCAAACGTGCTTATTTTAGGTGAGTCGGGTACAGGTAAAGAGGTGGTTGCGCGTAACGTCCATTTATTATCTAAACGCAATACTGGGCCGTTTGTACCAGTAAACTGTGGTGCTATTCCTGGAGAGTTGCTCGAAAGCGAGTTATTCGGTCACGAAAAAGGGGCGTTTACCGGCGCTATTTCTGCACGTAAAGGGCGCTTTGAATTGGCTCAAGGCGGTACGCTATTTTTAGATGAAATTGGCGATATGCCGCTGCAAATGCAAGTAAAGTTATTGCGTGTATTACAAGAGCGCAGCTACGAGCGTGTAGGTGGCACAAAAGCTATTCAAGCAGATGTACGGGTGATTGCCGCTACTCATCGCAACCTTGAGGAAATGATTGAAAAGGGCAGCTTTAGGGAAGATTTATATTACCGTCTAAACGTGTTTCCTATTGAAAACCCGTCACTTAATGAACGTGCTGACGACATACCTTTATTACTTAAAGAGCTAATGCGCCGTGTTAATGAGCAAAGTGGTACGTCGGCTAAATTTACAGAGCGCGCGGTTGAGAGCCTCAAAGAACATGCTTGGCCTGGTAATATCCGAGAGCTTGCTAATTTAGTGGAGCGCATGGTGATTATGTTCCCTGAAAAAGTAGTGGATGTACCCGATTTACCCAATAAATATCGCTACATCGAGGTAGACGCATACGAGCCAGAGTACCCTGAAGAGCTACTTGAAAAAGATGCCTTTAACGATATTTTTAGCTCAGGTTTTAGCGATTATGATAATGAACCTGAGCCTGAATTTAGCCAACCGGGATCTGGCGTATTACCCGAAGAAGGTATAGAGCTTAAAGATTATTTAGCAGAGCTTGAAATAAGCTTAATTACCCAAGCGTTAGAGCGTTTTGATTACGTTGTTGCGCGCGCCGCAGAAATATTAGGTGTAAGGCGTACAACGCTTGTTGAAAAAATGAAAAAGTACAATCTATCGCGAGATTAGCAGTATGCAAATGGTGAAAGACTTTTCGTTATTTATTATTCATTTTTGAGGAGTTAATTTACGGGCTTTGCCCGTCACGCAAGCAAGCTTCGCGTTTACAAGATAAACGCAAACTTAAACTTTGGCGGTAGACGCGAAGCTTGCTCGCGTAAAAAGCGCAGCTTCTAATTACTTAGCCCCCCCAAAAAACGAGGTCAAATGAGAAACCACAATTAACTTACACGTTACTTCTCTAAAGCGAGCCTTTAAACCTCTTTGTGAGCAAATCGCTTACTCACTAAACGCCTTTATAATTTCTTCTTTTCTAAAACAATCATTACTGTGATCGTTTACCATGCCACAGGCCTGCATATGTGCGTATACCGTTGTAGGGCCCAAAAATTTAAAACCTCGTTTTTTTAAATCTTTTGCAAACGCTTTTGACTCCTCGGTAATTGCAGGGGTGTCTTCAACACTATTTAAATCACTAATAATTGGTTTATTGCCCACAAATCGCCATTGGTAATTACTAAAGCTGCCAAATTCTTTTTGAATCTCAATAAACCGCTGAGCATTATTAACGGTGGCAGCAATTTTTAAGCGGTTACGCACTATGCTCTCATCTTGCATTAGCCGTTCTATATCATCGGCTGTAAAGTTAGCCACTTTTTGCACATTAAAATTAGCAAATGCTTTTTTATAGCCTGCGCGCTTTTTTAAAATGGTGTACCAACTTAAGCCCGCTTGCGCCGACTCGAGAGTAATAAATTCAAATAATTTCGTGTCGTCATAAAGGGGGGCTCCCCATTCTTCATCATGGTATTTCACATAATCAGGCTTTGTGGCGTCGAGCCATGCACAACGGCATTTATTTTGCTCACTCATTATTATTCCTTTTAGTGTGCGTCATTTTTTTGTTACGCGATATTGTAAGGTAACTAAATGAAAAATATATAAAATAATATTGGTATAAATTGTGCATTTAGCCCTGTATCTACATCATTAAGAGATTTGATTATGGCCCTTGCGAGTGTACTTAAACCACAGTTTATTACTGCAAAACAGTATAACCCATGTTTACTTCAAGAAGAGTACATTGGTGAATTAAGTGATTTAAGACAGCAAGCAAGTTGGCTGTCGCACTTAGTTGATACTATGCCTGCGGGTGTTGTTGTGCTTGATGGCAAAGGGCTTATCGCAAAAGCCAATCAAATAGCGATTGATATGTTAGGCGAGCCGCTCGAAGGAGAGAAGTGGTTTAACATTATTCAACGCTCTTTTCGTCCCCACCAAGATGATGGACATGAAGTGTCGCTCAAAGATGGGCGACTTATAAAGCTTGATATTACTGCGCTAGCGCCAGAGCCTGGGCAATTAATATTAATGACAGATTTAACAGAAACGCGCCGTTTGCAAAAGCGCGTAGCCCATATGCAGCGCCTAAGCGCGTTAGGTAAAATGGTGGCATCGCTTGCGCACCAAGTGCGTACACCGCTCTCGGCGGCTATGTTGTACGCGGCCAATTTGGGCTCTAAAAAGCTACCAGAGTCATCACGGGATAACTTTCAAACTAAGTTAATGTCGCGTTTAAAAGATTTAGAAACCCAAGTTAACGATATGCTACTTTTTGCCAAAAGCGGCGAGCAACAAGTGGTTGAACAGGTTTCTATGCAGCAGCTTTTAAACGAGGTAAAACTAGGTGCCGATGCAATGGTGGCCTTAAATAACAGCTCACTTGTTGTTGAGCTACCAGAGCCAGACATAGAAATTACCGGTAATAAAACCGCGCTGGCCAGTGCTATTCAAAACCTTATTCACAATAGTATTCAAATTATTGGCAGCCAAGCCCAGGTGACATTAAAAGCGCAGCGCGATAGTAGCGAACCCGATACCGTGCGTATTAGCGTATGCGATAACGGCCCTGGTGTAGAGTTGAGCAAAATAGAGAAAATTTTTGAACCGTTTTATACCACAAAAAGCCAAGGTACAGGGCTTGGGCTTGCTGTTGTAAGCTCTGTGGCTAATGCGCATCAAGGACGTGTTGAAGTGGTTAATAATGCCAATGGTGGTGCATGTTTTAGTTTATTGCTGCCCATATGCACGGCCTCAACGCAGGAGAAAACAGCATGAGTAATACAATACTAGTGGTTGAAGATGATGCAGGTTTAAGAGAAGCACTCATAGACACGTTAGAGATGTCGGGTATTGCCTGTGTTGCAGCCGATAGTGCTGAGCAAGCCATGATCCAATTAAAAAAATCTGAGTTTTCATTAGTGGTCAGCGACGTGCAAATGGGCGCGATGAGCGGCCTAGATTTACTTAGAAGCATTAAGCTTAACTACCCAGATCTCCCCGTATTAATGATGACTGCCTATGCAACGATTGATGATGCAGTAGAGGCAATGCGCTTAGGCGCAATTGATTATATGGCTAAACCATTTGCCCCTGAGGTGCTTTTAAATATGGTTAGTCGGTATTTACCCGAAAAGCCAAAAGACACTGACGGCCCAATTGTTGCCGACCCTAGCAGTATTGCGCTTTTAGAACTGGCGAGCAAAGTGGCGCGCTCAGATGCAAGTGTTATGGTGCTAGGCCCTAGTGGCTCTGGTAAAGAAGTGCTAGCGCGATACATTCACGATAAATCAAACCGATGCGATGCGCCTTTTGTGGCAATAAACTGTGCGGCTATTCCCGAAAACATGCTTGAAGCTACTTTATTTGGCTACGAAAAAGGCGCGTTTACCGGTGCAATACAAGCATGCCCAGGTAAATTTGAACAAGCCCAAGGCGGCACCATATTACTTGATGAAATAACCGAAATGGACTTGGGGCTGCAAGCTAAGCTATTACGGGTATTGCAAGAGCGTGAAGTTGAGCGTTTAGGTGCCCGAAAAACAATTTCACTCGATGTAAGAGTACTCGCCACCAGTAACCGCGACCTAAAAGAAGCCGTTGCAGATAACCAATTTAGAGAAGACTTATATTATCGCTTAAATGTATTCCCCCTAATGTGGCGACCGCTCTGTGAGCGCCCAGGGGATATAATTGTATTGGCTAAGCATTTAATAGAGCGCCATTTAGTTAAAAGTAAAGAGCCGCTAGCAACGCTTGATAGTGCCGCTGAACAAAAATTACTAAGCCATGCATGGCCTGGTAATGTACGCGAGCTTGATAACGTAATTCAACGTGCGCTTATTTTGCGAACGGGCAATGCAATTGGCGAACAGGCTATTTTTATTGAAAACTTAATGCAAGCGCCAATTAACAGTATGCCTAAACAGGAGATAGCGCCTGAGCAAGTGAGTACTTCCAGTGGCGCGTATTATGATGACAAAATAACGCCTGCAGAGGTGAGTAGCTCCCTGCCTAGTGTTGATACTGGCAGCTATAAAGATGAGCTAAAAGATAAAGAGCATAAAATAATATTAGAAACCCTAGCGCGCTGCCAAGGCAAACGAAAAGATGTTGCACAAACACTTGGGATCAGCCCGCGTACTTTACGTTATAAACTAGCACAAATGCGCGATTTAGGTATTTCGCTGCCCGCATAACTTTATCCCTTTCTTCCATATAACCCTAAACTAACCACGCTTAGTTTAGGGTTGTCAAATCTCTGACTCTCAAAAACAATAGTTAACCTTTTGTAATTAAAGGTTTATTTTTATGGCACACTTTGTGCTTTATTCCCTTTATGAACGTTAACTGCATTTGCCAGAGAAAATTATGAAAATTCAAAACAGCGCGCTATTTCAAGAAATGCAATCAATGGCTTTAGAAGCAGGCCATACAAATCAAATCAATAAGCTACCTACTCAAGCTCAGCCGACATCGTCTGCTCAATTTGGTGACTTACTAAGTGATGCATTAAACACGGTTAATGGCTTACAACAAGATGCCAAACAAAAAGTAGTGGCTGTTGAAATGGGTGATAGAAGTGTATCGCTTGCTGAGGCAATGATTGCCTCACAAAAATCGTCAGTGGCATTTGAGGCTACAGTACAAGTAAGAAATAAACTTGTTGAGTCATACCAAGAAATTATGAACATGCCTGTTTAAGTAGGTAGTGGAGAATTATTGTGGCGCAATCTAATCAATCAACAGATCTTGCTCTTGCTGGCGGCGGTATTGACCAAAGCGAAGATAACGAGCAACAAGAACAAAAGTCGGGCTACTTAAGCGCCTTAAATGGTGTTGATGTGCTTCGCCAAGTCACCCTTATTATTGCGCTGGCTATTTGTTTAGCTATTGCTATATTTGTGATTATTTGGGCACGTCAGCCAGACATGCGTCCGCTGGGTAAAATGCCAACAGAAGAGCTGATCCAAACCCTTGATTTTTTAGATGCACAAAAAATTGACTACGAGCTAGATGGCAACGTAATTTCGGTTGATGAAAGCGAGTATCAAAACATTAAATTGCTGATGGCCCGTGAAGGCCTAGAGCAAGGTCCTACCTCAGGCACCGATATCATAATGCAAGATATGGGCTTTGGTGTTAGCCAGCGATTAGAGCGAGAACGTTTAAAACATGGCCGCGAGCAACAACTTGCCCGCACCATAGAAGAATTAAACAACGTAACACGCGCTAAAGTTTTATTAGCCATTCCAAAAGAAAACGTATTTGCACGTAGAGAGAAAAAGCCATCAGCCACAGTGGTATTAACTCTTAAGCGCGGCAGAATGCTTGATGGCGAAGAAATTGACTCAGTGGTTGATATGATTGCCTCTGCAGTACAAGGGCTTGAGCCTTCACGTGTTACGGTAACAGATCAAAACGGCCGCTTACTTAATTCAGGCTCGCAAGACTCATTAGCAGCACGCTCTCGTAAAGAGTACGACATTGAAAGAAAGCGTGAGCAAGAGTATTTAGAAAAAATAGACAGTATTCTTATTCCCGTAGTCGGCTTGGGTAACTACACTGCGCAAGTTGATTTAAACATGGACTTTAGCTCAGTAGAAGAAACACAAAAGCGCTACAACCCAGACTTACCAGCAGTAAGAAGCGAAACCACATTTGAAGAGAACAACATTGGTGGCTTAGCGGTAGGAATTCCTGGGGCACTGACTAATCAGCCACCTATGAATTCAACTATTCCAGAAGTGGCAGGTCAAGGCAATGCTGGTACGGCAACGAACCCAAGCCGAGTGCATAAAGAGGCTACACGTAACTTTGAGCTAGACACCACCATTTCGCATAAGCGCCAGCAAACAGGGGTTATTCGCAGAATTAGCGTCTCGGTTGCCGTTGATTATGTGCCAAAAGTAGGTGAAAACGGCGAAACAGCTATGGCGCCGCGCTCGGTAGAGGCTTTGTCAAATATACGTCGCCTATTACAAGGTGGGGTAGGTTTTGATATGCAACGCGGCGATGCATTAGAGGTGGTAACCGTGCCATTTGTACGCGAAGCAGTTGATTTAGACTTAGAAGTACCGCTGTGGGAGCAGGACTGGTTTATGAAAATCGTCCGCTTAGTACTGGGTGCGCTGGTTATTATTGTGCTTATTATGGCAGTTGTTAAGCCTATGCTTAAACGCTTAATATACCCAGATGATACGCTCGAAGAGTACGATGAAGATGCATTAAGCTCAGGAGTTGATATTGGCGATAGCACGCTAGATATGCTAAATAAAGACTTTGATTCTGCTTCTGTAGGCTTCTCAAGCGATGGTACACTACAGCTGCCAGATTTACATGGCGACGAAGATTTGCTTAAAGCGGTAAGAGCACTTGTAGCGAACGAACCTGAACTCTCATCACAAGTAGTGAAAGCGTGGTTAACAGAAGATGACTGATCAAGAACAAAAACAACTCCCGCCAGCGTTTGATGTTGACAAGTTAGATGGCGTAGATAAAGCCGCGATTCTTTTATTGAGCTTATCTGAAGAAGACGCAGCGCAAATACTTAAACACTTAGAGCCTAAGCAAGTGCAAAAAGTGGGTATGGCAATGGCTGCGCTAGATGACTTGTCACAATCTAAAATAAGCGCAGTTCACAACTTATTTATAGAACAAATACAAAGCTTTAGTACAATTGGCTTCCAGTCAGAAGACTTTATTAAAAAGGCGCTTACCGCCGCATTAGGTGAAGATAAAGCTGCTAGTTTAATAGACCAAATTGTAATGGGCTCGGGCGCTAAAGGCTTAGATTCACTTAAATGGATGGACTCAAAGCAAGTTGCCAATATTATTCGTAATGAGCACCCGCAAATTCAAACTATTGTTTTATCGTATTTAGAGCCTGAGCAATCTGCAGAAATCCTAGCGCAATTTCCTGAAAAAGTGCGCCTAGATTTAACTATGCGTATTGCGAACCTTGAAGAAGTGCAACCTGCAGCATTGCAAGAACTTAACGAGATTATGGAAAAACAATTTGCCGGCCAAGCAGGCGCACAAGCCGCTAAAATGGGTGGCTTAAAAGCCGCGGCAGATATAATGAACTACCTAGATACAAATGTAGAAGGGCAGTTGATGGACTCTATTCGTGAGCACGATGAAGAAATGTCTCAGCAAATTCAAGATCTTATGTTTGTGTTTGAAAACCTTATGGATGTGGATGACCGCGGTATTCAAGCCATATTGCGTGAGGTACAGCAAGACGTACTAATGAAAGCAATTAAAGGGACTGACGAAGCGCTTAAAGATAAAATTTTGGGTAATATGTCTAAACGTGCAGCCGAAATGCTTGCCGATGACTTAGAAGCAATGGCACCAGTTAGAATAAGTGAAGTAGAAGCTGCCCAAAAAGAAGTGCTTTCTACAGCAAGGCGTCTATCTGACTCGGGTGAGATTCAGTTAGGCGGCGGTGGTGGCGAGGAGTTCCTATAAGCTATGTCTAAATTAAAAGGTCGCCCTTTACATGCAGATGAAGCTGATGAGCTTTTAAAAAACTGGCCAATACCTGATGTTGCTCCTGATGAGCGCAGTTTTGGCAATCGTTCAACGGCTTTTGGCACACCGCTTTCTGATTTGTATAAAAAAGAAGTTGAAGAAGAAGCAGTAGAAGACACTCAGCCGCAAGAGCCTGAACTGCCTTCGTTAACTATGGCTGAGCTTGAGCGCATTAGGCAAGATGCTTATGAGGAAGGCTTAAAGCAAGGGCACGAACAAGGCTACATAGATGGCTTTGAAAAAGGGGTTGGTGAGGGCAAAGAAGCAGGTTACAAAGAAGGCGTAGAGCTTGGTAAAACACAAGGCCAAGAAGACGTTAAGCCGTTAATAGAAGAGCAGTTAACCAGCTTGCGTAGCATAATCGACAACCTCAGCGCTCCGCTTGATAAAGTGGACGAACTGGCAGAAAAGCACTTAGTGCAATTAGCGGTTATGCTGGCAGAAGCTATAACCTATCAAGAAATTAAAACATCGCCCGATGTTATTTTACATACGCTTAAAAAAAGCATAGATGCATTAAATACTGAGCAAGAAAAAGTTCGTGTGCATTTAAACCCAGATGATCTAGAACTGGTAAAGCAAAGCTATGGTGAGCAAACTATTGCAGATAATAATTGGCAGCTAATTGCAGAACCCACACTCGAGCGCGGCGGTTGCGAAGTTAAAACGCCACAATCGTCTTTAGATATGACCCTAAAAACCCGTGTCAAAGAAACGTTGGATAGCTTTTTGCATAATAGCGGTATCTAATCTTTTTTGTGGCGTGTTATGGCAGCTCAACGTGCACCTCTAAGCGAACGCTTAAATCAATACCAACAACATATTGCAGCGTTTAAACCTGCTGTAGCAGGTATTTTAACCCGAGTAGTCGGTTTAACCCTTGAGGCGAAAGGGCTACGTGCGCCTGTAGGCAGCCAATGCAAAATAGAAACTATGTCAGGGTTTGTAGATGCTGAGGTAGTGGGCTTTAGTGAGCAAACCCTTTACTTAATGCCTAATGACCACATTTCCGGTGTGTTACCCGGTGCGCGTGTTATTCCACAAGTAAATGATACCGGCTTGCCTGTTGGTATGAGCCTACTAGGCCGCGTTGTAGATGGCTTAGGCCGCCCGCTTGACGGCCTGGGAAAAATTAACGCCGAACACTATTTAAAGTTTGCACAAAACCCCATAAACCCCCTCGCTAGAAGACCAATCAGCCAACCTATGGATGTAGGTGTACGGGCTATAAACTCAGTTATTACTGTAGGGCAAGGCCAGCGTATGGGTTTGTTTGCAGGCTCTGGTGTTGGTAAATCGGTCCTCTTAGGTATGATGACCCGCGGCAGTGAAGCCGATGTTATTGTGGTTGGCCTAGTGGGTGAGCGTGGCCGTGAGGTAAAAGAATTTATTGAAGAAATACTCGGTGTAGAAGGGCGCAAACGCTCTGTTGTGGTAGCTGCTCCTGCTGATGCATCGCCCCTTATGCGCTTAAAAGGCTGTGAAAGCGCGGTGACCATTGCTGAGTACTTTCGTGATCAAGGTTTAAACGTATTGTTATTGCTTGATTCAGTAACCCGTTACGCCATGGCGCAACGCGAAATAGCCCTAGCGGTTGGCGAACCTCCTGCAACAAAAGGGTATCCGCCTTCTGTATTTGCTAAATTACCGGCGCTGGTGGAGCGAGCGGGTAATGGCGGCGAAGGTCAAGGGTCTATCACTGCGTTTTTTACTGTGCTTAGTGAGGGCGATGATATGCAAGACCCAATAGCCGATGCTGCACGTGCTATTTTAGATGGGCATATTGTACTTTCTCGAGATTTAGCCGATAGCGGTCATTACCCCGCGATAGATATCGAAAAATCAATTTCTCGAGTTATGCCGCAAGTGGTGTCTGAGCCTCATATGCAGCAGGCCCGCGTATTAAAACAAGTGTATTCAATGTATCAGCAAAATAAAGATATGATCACCTTAGGTGCGTATCAAAAAGGGGCTGACCAAATGCTTGATCAAGCTATAAATATGATGCCGCGCGTAAATGCGTTTTTACAGCAAGGTATGCGCGATGTAATAAGTTACGACGATGGTTTACACGGCCTAGCCCAATTACTAGGACAAGCATAATGGCAAAAAATAAGCTCGATTTACTGCTTAAGCTCGAAAACGACAAAGAAGAAAATCTGCGCATGAGCTACTTACAAGCCAATCAAAATTTACAAGCTAACCAACAAAAGCTGCAAGGGTTAAATAACTTTAGATTAGAATACTCTCAGCAATTACATGTGAAAGGAAAGTCCGGTTTATCAAGCGCGGGCTTTGGTCAGTACCATGCCTTTATAGCAAAAATTGAAGAAGCGATTCGTCAGCAAGCCAGTACGGTAAATACCGCTAAACAAGTTGTAACACAGCGTAAAGCTTTGTGGTTAAAGCAACAGGTAAAAGCAAAAGCCGTAGCAAAATTAATTGAAAAACAAAACCT
>CEQS01074126.1_pt1 | contig 17931 bp, 16 predicted proteins | sample 530981 | NCBI WGS metagenome assembly CEQS01 (sample SAMEA2621176, study PRJEB7988) | marine metagenome | biome: marine biome (ENVO:00000447); feature: mesopelagic zone (ENVO:00000213); material: "saline water (ENVO:00002010), including plankton (ENVO:xxxxxxxx)" | depth 800 m
ATAGTTTAAGTCGATTGGGATGATATAATCTTAACCAGGCTATTAGCACAATTTGGAGTAAGAAGAAAGCAATGATCCAATCCGGAGAAAATGGTTCTTTACCAAAAAACTCCTGTTCTTGCCCATTTGTAGAAAACAGCGACGAAAAAAAACTACCCATTAAATCATTTCTTCTTGTCAGCAAAGAAAAGTACTAAATCACTATGCAGACAATAAAGATCACTAAAAATAATTCCGTAGCTGTCTTAACTTGCCTAGTGCTTGGCCAATTGGAAAACCCGTGAAATATTAAACCCTAGTTTAATTCCTCCTTTAGCCCAGGAGTCATTAGTTTCGGGTATGTAATTATTTTCAACCAAGCCTGACGCATTGGTCAACGTTAAATGAAATACGTGCCCTCCGGTTTCTATTTCTACCCCAACTCCAAAAGGGTCATAGAAATTTCGTGGTGAATAATTCTCTCTAAATTCCGAAAAAGTGTAAACATAATCTGCAATAATTCCAACACGTTTGGTGATCATAAACCTTGCTCCTACTCCCAGCGAGTAATTCGTGTTTTCGTCTGTTAATGTATTTCCATCCGGGTCAACAACTTTAGTAACCATGTTTCTATGTAACATAGAAGGGGCCAATTCCATTGAAAACCGTTGCCCAAATTTTCGAGCTATTAACACTTGCAGAAAATATGACATCCGATTTTGCCAATCATCGTATCGAGTATCTGGGTCCTTTTCCGGGGTTATTCCAGCTGCCCCATAAGCAACAATGGTTACAGGTACTTTCTTTTCTTTTTGCGCTAATATTTTATACTTAGTAGAGAAGTCTATAAGCTCATTGTATTTGCTTCTGCCAATTCCAATTTGCCAACGTTCAGTAATCCCGTAATCGAAAGAAATTCTAATATCCGCAGAATTGTCCAATCCATAAAAGGAATGCGGTCCTCCTCCACTTTCCACACCCATATTACCAAATCTGTGTGCAACCCTAAAATCCAATGCATTCTTTTTTACCATTTCGGTTGAGTGGATATTTACCAATTTCATGGTTTTCCACGTGGCAAATACCTCTTCATTGTTATCCGCATCAGATTCTTCTTCCAGCATATCTAATAGATCGTCCTGTGCATTAAGATTAACTGAAAAAATGAGTAAAAGAATGGAAAGAAATACTCTCATAATCTATCAATTTATTGTTTTGGACCTAGCATCATATTCATGGTTACTTCTACCACTTCTGCAATATTTGTTACCACTGCAGAAGGGATTTTAATCTTGTAATCAGCAATAGATATATTAAACTTCGATTCTAATTTTATTTTACCATCCTTGATGGTAAGCTTTCCTTTAATGGTAACTTTTTGGTCTACCCCATGAATATGCATCGTGCCGGTTGCACTGGCATCATACTCACCATCTTTTTTCCAATTGATTTTCTGGTCTATAAAGCCTTTGAATGTGGCATTTTTATAGACATCACTTTCCATATAGGTTTCATTGAAATGTTCCTGCATTAAGGCCTTTTCAAACTCGAAGGCCTTGATTGGGATTACAATGGCCATTTGATTGTTATCGAGTTTAAGTACTCCCGTAGCCTTTTTATTTTCCGCTTCAATATTTTCCAACGGAGCTTCTGAAAAGAATTTGATATAAGAACTCTCTGACTTATAAAGTTGTGAAAAAGAAATAAACGGCGCTAGTAATATCAGCACCAATACAAGGTTTTTGCTATTCATAATTTATTTTTCTTTAGGGTATCCGGCATCAAGCCATTCTTTTAATTTAACTCTCTCTGATTTTGTAAGTGTATCGCTCGGAGGCATATCCTGAACAATAAAAACCCGGTGTTCCAGATTTTTTGATTCTATTGCTTGTTTCACGGTGTCATAAATTGTATAGTTCCCTGGTGCAGAGCCTCCAGAGGTATGACATGCATTACATTGCTTTATAAATATTGAATCAACGTCGTTCATAAATACAGGACCGTTATACACTTCATTTCCTTTAGTACCACAATCGATCCACTTTCCTAACATTTCTTTTTCCTTATCGCTCATTGGGCCCGACGGAGGCATTGTTCCAGCTTCCACCGCTCGAAATTTTATTCTATCCTTTTGATCTTTTATTACTGAAAGTTTGGTAAAATCTCCCGGTGCTGGACCTCCTGCGAAATGACAAGCAATGCAATTATTATCAAAAAGAGATTTCATTTGCTTTTCGTACAGCAAGGTGTCGCAAGCTGGATCTGTCACCGGTTCGGTACCGGTGGCACCACAGTCGATCCATTTACCTAATAAATATTTTTCCTGCTCGCTTAAGGAACCTCCTTGGGGCATAAACGAATTGGTAACCGCCTGGTGCTTTATTTTTTCCTTATCCGCCTGAATATTTGAAAGCTGGGTATAATCTCCCGGTCCGGAACCACCTGCGAAATGACAACTCGCACATTTTGCCGAAAATATGGGCTCGATATGTTTCAAATAAGTGATACTATCACATGCGGGATCATTAGTAGGGGGGGTTGTATCATATACTTCCTTTTTACAGGAATACACAACAATTATGAGTGCTGGCACAAGCCAAACAAGGTGCTTAAATATTTTCATTTAAATCGAGTCTCAGCGTTAAACGGAAAAATTAGAATGATAAATTTGCCTCCCAAATGTAACAGAAAGTTTGAAGAATGGATAAGTACGAAGCACATGATTACTATTTATTGGATGAATTGTTGTCTGATGAACAAAAACTAATTCGTCAATCGGCCCGAGATTGGCTGAAGGCTGAGGTTTCTCCAATTATCGAGGGCTACTATGAACGTGGTGAATTTCCAAATCAAATTTTACCTGGATTGGCAGCAACAGGATCATTTGGACCCTACATCCCCGAAGAATATGGTGGCGCTGGCCTTGATCAAATCTCATATGGCTTGCTAATGCAGGAGTTAGAGAGGGTTGATTCGGGAGTTAGGTCAACGGCTTCTGTACAAAGTTCTTTGGTTATGTACCCCATTTGGAAATATGGTAGTGAAGAGCAGCGTAAAAAATATTTACCCAAATTAGCCTCAGGCGAATGGATGGGCTGCTTCGGGCTAACCGAGCCTGATTTTGGTTCTAACCCTGGAGGTATGATCTCCAATTTTAAAGATATGGGTGATCACTATCTGTTGAATGGATCTAAAATGTGGATTTCAAATGCTCCCTTTGCGCAAGTGGCTGTAGTATGGGCGAAAGACGAAAGCGGTAGAATCCATGGGCTAATTGTAGAACGTGGAATGGAAGGCTTCTCAACCCCTGAAATGCATGGTAAACATTCACTTCGTGCCTCCTCTACCGGTGAGCTTATTTTTGAAAACGTAAAGGTTCCCAAGGAGAATATACTTCCAAACAAATCAGGATTAGGAGCGCCTCTAGGTTGTTTAGACTCTGCAAGGTTTGGCATTGCCTGGGGAGCAATTGGTGCCGCTTTGGATTGCTACGACTCGGCCTTGAGGTATTCCAAAGAAAGAATCCAATTTGATAAACCCATTGGGGCATTTCAACTTACTCAAAAGAAATTGGCTGAAATGATCACGGAAATTACCAAGGCCCAGCTATTAACCTGGCGATTGGGTGTACTAAGAAATGAAGGAAGAGCTACTTCTGCACAAATTTCGATGGCCAAAAGAAACAATGTGGATATGGCAATAAACATTGCCCGGGAAGCCAGGCAAATTCATGGAGCTATGGGAATTACCAACGAATACCCATGTATGCGCCACATGGCAAATCTGGAGTCAGTAATTACCTACGAAGGAACTCATGATATTCATTTGCTAATTACCGGAATGGATGTTACAGGTATTCCTGCTTTTAAGTAGATATAAAGGTTACTTCTTTCTGGAGATCGTGTAATCAATCAATTTTTCTAAAGATTGATTCGCTTCGTTCTGTGGAAATTCTCTAAGGATTGATTTGGCTTCGTTGGTGAATTCATTCATTTTTTCAATGGAATATTCTATTCCACCACTTTGCTTTACAAATTCAATTACCTCCGCCACTTTAGCAGAATTTTCGTTGTGGTTTTTTACCAGGTTAACAATCTTTCTTCGCTGCAAATAGCTGGATTTATTCAGTGCATAAATAAGTGGTAAGGTTGTCTTCTTTTCTTTGATATCAATACCCGTAGGTTTGCCAATATTTACACCATATCCAAAGTCGAATAAATCATCCTTTATTTGAAATGCGATACCGGCTTTTTCGCCCAACAAGCGCATTTTTTCAACTACCTCAGCCGACTGTCCGGTACTTGACGTCCCAGCAGCGCAACAGGCACCAACCAAGGTGGCAGTCTTGGCTTTTATAATTTCGAAATACACACTCTCTTCCATGTTCAGGCTTCTTGTTTTTTCAATTTGCAGCAATTCACCCTCGCTCATTTGTTTTACTGCATCGGAAACAATTCTTAAGAGATCAAATTCGTTTTTGTCGACAGCCAGTAGCAACCCTGAGCTGAGTAAATAGTCTCCGACCAATACGGCAATTTTATTCTTCCAAAGCGCATTTAAGGAGAAGAAACCACGGCGATGACTGGCGTCATCTACAACATCATCATGTACCAAAGTTGCCGTGTGTAGCAATTCAATTAACGAGGCGGCATGGTAGCTGGAATCGGTAACTCCACCGAACATTTTGGCCGATAGAAAAACAAACATGGGGCGCATTTGCTTTCCCTTTCGTTTAACAATGTAATGAGTAATTTTATCTAAGAGTGGTACCGAGCTTTTCATTGAGGACCTGAACTTAGTTTCAAATTCGATCATCTCCTTTTCAATCGGCCTCTTTATTTCATCAACGATGCTCATGTACTAATTAGAAGTCCAAAAATATTCCTAAAGCTCAACCTACGTTCATTTGATGCGCGGTTTTATTTTTATTAGCCAATTGACCACATGCCGCGTCAATGTCCTTGCCCCTGCTCCTCCTAATTTTTGCTACAACACCATTTCGCTCAAGAAATGCAGAAAAGGCATCCACTTTATCAGGGTCCGCCTGTTGAAATTCACCACCATCTATCGAATTATATTCTATGATGTTAACTTTTGAAGGAATGGTATTGCAGAATTCCAGTAACTCCTTAGCATCATCTAACGAATCATTAAAATCTTTAAATATGATGTATTCAAACGTTACTGGTTGCTTTGTTTTTTGGTAATAATAATTGAGGGCCTCTGCCAATACATCCAGGTTATTCTGATCGTTAATCGGCATTATTGCACTCCTTTTTTCATCATTAGCTGCATGAAGTGAAACAGCCAGGTTAATTTTAGCGTGGTCATCCCCCAACTTCATAATCATCTTAGCAATTCCAGCTGTTGAAAGTGTTATTCGCCTTGGGCTCATTCCCAACCCTTCTTCGGATGTTATGTATGAAATCCCTTTCATCATTTCCGAATAATTGAGCAAGGGTTCTCCCATACCCATAACAACAATATTGCTTAACGGCTTTTCGTATTCTCTATCGGCCAAATCCCGAATAGCAACTACCTGGTCATAAACTTCGGCAGCTGTTAAGTTTCTAAGCCTTTTTAATTGGCCCGTAGCACAAAATTTACACGTCAAACTGCATCCAACCTGAGAAGAAATGCAGGCCGTCATTCGTTTAGGAGTAGGTATTAAAACCCCCTCAATTACCTTTTTATCGTGGGTTGTAAAAGCAACTTTAATGGTTCCGTCATCGCTTTTTTGATGTTCAGAAATGGCAACCGGTAAAATTTCAAACCGTTCTTTAAGTCTTTCCCTTAGGTCTTTTGAAAGGCTTGTCATTTCATCAAATGAATGTGCGGATTTATTCCAAATCCACTCCTTTATTTGCCTGGCCCGAAAAGGTTTTTCACCCATACTTTGAATGATCTCACCTAATTCCTCAATGGAATATTTTCTAATATCCTCCTTCAACGACTACCGATTAGTTTTTCTGCAAGTTCCAGGTCTTCCGGTCTGGTAATTTTTAAATTTTCCCTGTTTCCAATTACCAGATTAATCCTCTGACCAATGGATTCTACCACGGAAGCATCATCGGTAAACTTAGGATTGAAATGCTGAGAATAAGCATTCTGAATAATTTCTGTTTTAAAGCATTGTGGTGTTTGAATGGTCCAATACTCATTCCGATCAACCCATTCGGTATTGGATTTATCACCCTTTCTCAATGTCTCTTCGACCGGTAACCCGGGAATGGCATTTCCGGTTTGGAATGCATGCTCGTAACATATTGATATGGTTTCTAGGGATACCAAAGGTCTAACTCCATCATGGATTCCTACAACCCCGTTACCACGAACCAGCTTCATCCCATTTTGCACGGATTGGTATCGGGTTTCTCCACCAGTTACTACATCAATCAGGTGATTTACCCGGTACTCTACTGCAATTTCTTCCCAGATGTGAACGTGCTCTTCGGGAAGAACAAGAATGATATGAATTTGATTATCGTATTCAATAAACCGTTCAATGGTTCTCACCAGAATTGGTTTGCCGCCAAGCAATAAAAATTGTTTAGGCAACTCTGACTGCATCCTGTTACCCTGCCCTCCGGCTACAACTATTACTGTTTTTTGAAACGTCATAAATCAAAAAAAGGAGAAACAAAGTTCTCCTTTTTAAAATATATTATCCGATTTTTTTCAATTACTTGATGAGCATGGCATCACCATAGCTCAAAAACCGGTATTTTTCTTTTATTGCTGTTTGATAGGCCTCCATCATTAAATCGTAACCGCCAAATGCGCAAACCATCATAAGTAAGGTACTCATGGGTTCATGAAAATTTGTAATTAAAGAGTCGGCGATTTGAAAATTGTAGGGTGGGAAAATAAATTTGTTAGACCAACCTTCATATGGCTTTAACTGGCCCAACGTACTTACTGTTCCCTCCATTGCACGAAGTGCGGTGGTCCCAATTGCGCAAACATTTTTCTTTTGCGCTTTAGCTAGATTAACACGATCCGCACATTCCTGGGAAATAAACATTTCCTCAGAATCCATTTTATGTTTCGTTAAGTCTTCAACATCTACCGCTCTAAATGTTCCTAAGCCAACGTGAAGTGTTAGACTGGTAAAATCAACCCCCTTAATTTCCAACCTCTTCATCAACTCACGGCTGAAATGGAGACCGGAAGTAGGAACCGCAACAGCTCCTTCGTTTTTGGCAAAAATGGTTTGATAACGATCTGTATCTTCTGGCTCAACCGGACGGGTAACATACTTTGGAAGAGGCGTTTCACCCATACTATACAGTTTGGTTTTAAACTCTTCATAGGTTCCTTCAAACAAAAACCTCAATGTTCTTCCTCTGGAGGTAGTATTGTCAATTACTTCAGCCACCAACGAATCATCGTCTCCAAAGTAAAGTTTATTGCCAATTCTAATTTTTCTTGCCGGATCAACCAATACATCCCAAAGTCGGCTTTCTTTATTTAGCTCCCTAAGAAGAAATACTTCGATTACTGCACCAGTTTTTTCCTTGTTACCATATAAACGAGCTGGAAACACTTTGGTGTCGTTTAGCACCATTATGTCTTCATCTCCAAAATAGTTTAAAACGTCTTTAAATTCTTTGTGCTCAATTTCGCCCGTTTTGCGGTCAATAACCATTAATCGAGATTCATCTCTATTATAGGCAGGGTGCTGAGCAATCAATTCTTGAGGAAGATCGAACTTAAATTCTGACAATTTCATTCCCACGGCAATCCAGTTTTAGGGTTCAAAAAAGATGCGCAAAAGTAAACATTAGAGCATTACATAGAACACCTCAAAATAGGGTTGTCAAAATTTTTTAGATAACTCCCTAATGGTAGCTCATCACAATTTTTAAGAAGCGCAAAAAGCCATTATTCATACTTTCGCATTTGTATGAAACTTTTGAAGTCAAGCATTCTACCTATAGTTATATCAATTGTATTCATTTCAGGTTTCTACCTGGGGTCATTCAAGTCTGGAAATAACCCCACTAATTCGGAGATTTTTTCTTATGCCAATACGTCCAATAAACTGAACCAGATCCTGGACTACGTAGAACAAGAATATGTAGATAGTATGGACCGTGAATTCTTAATGGATGAAACCATCGAATTCATGCTTCAAAAGCTTGACCCACACAGTTACTATATAACGGCTGCAGATATTCAGGCTATGAGTGAACCGCTCGAAGGCAGCTTTGAGGGTATCGGTGTCCAGTTTAGTATTCAAAAAGATACCATTGTCGTAATTGATCCGATCAGTGGCGGACCTTCGGAGAAGGTTGGACTTAAAGCTGGTGATCGAATTGTTGAAGTAGATTCCGAGCTGGTGGCTGGCGTTGGAATTACCAATGCAAAGGTTATGAAGCTTTTAAAAGGTCCAGGAGGTACAGAGGTAACAGTAGGTGTTGTAAGAGATGCCAAAAGCCAGGTATTTGATTTCAACATTATTCGGGATAAAATTCCAATTTATAGTGTGGATGTTGGATACATGATAGAACCTGATATTGGGTACATTAAAGTATCCCGATTTGCAAAAACCACGGCTGACGAGTTTGTTCAAGAGTCAAGCAAACTGCTCAATCAGGGTATGCAAAAACTCATACTGGACCTGCGAGGTAACGGCGGGGGATTTATGGATGCTGCTATCCAAATGGCTGACGAATTCTTAAGTGATGGTAAGCTCATTGTATATACAGAAGGAAGAGCACGATCTAAGGAGGAGTATCATGCGACTTCAGATGGTCAGCTTCAAAACGTTGACGTGGTGGTATTGATTGACGAGGGTTCCGCTTCGGCCAGTGAAATTGTCGCTGGAGCATTGCAGGATAATGACAGAGGAACTATCGTTGGAAGGAGGTCTTTTGGTAAGGGGTTGGTGCAGGAGCAAAACTCCTGGCCTGATGGAAGTGCTACCCGGTTGACCATTGCACGATATTATACTCCAACAGGTCGTTGCATCCAACGTTCTTATAAAAATGGAACTAAGGCTTATCATGATCAAATTCGAGTTCGGTTCGAAAATGGCGAGTTGGAGGATTCATCAAGAATTGAATTGGAGGATTCTATTCCGTTCACCACTCCCGGTGGAAAAACAGTATATGGAGGTGGTGGAATTATGCCGGATGTTTTTGTCCCACTGGATACTTCGGGCGCCAGTTTCTACCTTTCAAAATTGTATTACAAGGGGCTTTTTTATCAATTTAGTTTCGATTACTCTGATCATAACAGAGAAAACCTGTTGTCTTTTGGAGATGTGGACCGTTTTATCGATGAATTCACGGTAAAAGGTGGTGTTGAAGAAGAGTTTTATGAGTTTGCCAAAAGTAAGGGTATCGAAAAGGATGAACGAGGGATTGAAAACTCAAGAAATCAAATACTGTATCGTTTGAAGGCCGGGATAGGAAGAAATATTTACGGTAGTATGGGATATTATCCAGTCCTAAATAGTGAAGACAGTGCGGTTACCAAAGCTCTATCTTCATTTGGCAAATTATAGCCTATAAATTTTCTCCAAAAATTCTGTACGCCATTTCCATGTATGCGTAAATTTCATTCGGATGCTCGTTGCCTTTTGGTTTAATTCTTTTGTGACCAAGCCTGCAAATTATTACTTCATCTTCTGGAATAACTAATATATACTGGCCTAAGATTCCCCGCGCATAAAATACTTTCTTATCCCTAAAGCTAGTTAACCACCACTGATAGCCATACCGGATGCAAGGATCACCATTCTTTTCTACGAGGTCAACTTCCTTAAGCGATTCACTTACATACCAGGAGGGAACAATTTGTTCTCCATTGAATTTGCCAGAATCTAAATACAGCTTTCCAATTCTTGCAAAATCCCGAGCATTGCTGTTGAAGCAGCAGAAGGCCTTTTCATATCCATTGTCGTTATCAAGGCTCCACAATGCATCATTTTTTGCCCCAATCTTTGACCACACGTTTTCTGAAAAATAGTCTGAAAGGGTTTTACCTGTCGCTTTATTGATTATGAACGAAAGCAGCTGGGTGTTACCACTAAGGTAGGTGAACTGCCCTTTTTTATCTCCCTGGTATTCATAACCTAGAGTCAGTTTCCATAAATCATCACCATAATTGGCCCTTGCCGGATACGCAAAAGGGTTGATATAATCCTCATCGAAATTGATCCCTGAATTCATCATCAATAAGTCACGGATGGTTACTTGAGCTCCGCCTTCAAATTCCGGAATAAAATCTGATATCGTTTGATCAAGCGATTGAATTGATCCATCTTGTAGAGCAGCACCTATGGCAATGCTAACCAAACTCTTGGCCATTGAAAACGAATTACTTTTACTATCCTTATCGTATCCATCCCAATAATGTTCATAACGAACGGTATCGTCTTTTACAACAACAAAAGCCACCGTTTTAAGCTCTTTATGTAGCTCAGACTCAATTTCACTAAACTCAAATTCATTAAGCTTTTCTGGCCAGGCTATATGATTATTTGCCTTTACTTCGCGATTACTAAAAACCTGGAATTCGTCAATCGCCGGCCCAAACCTTCCTTTAAAAATAGTATTGTTCAATGTTGGATAGAGATGCAAATTTCCAGTGACTACCAACACGAAATGCAGCAGTATTGTAACTCCTAACGCAAGTAAAACTTTTTTTAGGCCCTTATTCATTTAATTGATGTATTCAATCCCAAATACACTGGATAGCTTATTCAATAGTACAGATTTTATTTCATCCATCTTAACCAGGCTGCCCAATTCCTGAGCTATTGAAGTCACTTGCTTATCCTCAATTCCGCACGGAATTATGTTATTGAAATAGCCCAGGTCGTTATTTACGTTTAAGGCAATTCCATGCATGGTCACCCATCGAGAGCATCGAATACCCATAGCACAAATTTTACGAGCCTTAAGCTCATCATCCGGATCCAACCAAACACCGGTATAACCATCATACCGGCCGGCCTTTATACCGTATTCTAAAAGCAGTTGAATCACCGACTCTTCCAATTCTCTCAAGAATCGGTGAATGTCGGTATAGAACTTTTCCAAGTCAAAAATGGGATAAACTACTAATTGACCTGGCCCATGGTGGGTAATATCCCCTCCCCGGTTTATTTTATAAAAAGATGCAGATATATCTTCCAACTCATTGGCATTGAGCTTCAAGTTGTCCATAGACCCACTTTTTCCTAAAGTATAAACCAAGGGATGCTCGCAGAATAATAAATGATGCGTGGTGTCTTCCTGGGAATTAATGTTCTTACGATTTCTAAGCTTAATTTGTACGTTTTGTTGGTTCAGCTGCTCCTGATAATCCCAGCATTTCTGGTAATCTACAAGGCCTAAATCTTCGAAATATACTTTTTGCAAAACCTATAAATCCGCGAGTTGGTCTTTTAGGATACCAATTACGTCCACTTCAACGGGATCTATTCCCTGCTTTTCCGCAAGAATTACTGAAACCCAATCGCCTAAATAAATGAGATAATAAGCCCTTTCTACAATAGAATTCCCTTTCGACCAAATCTCAGTATAAGAAGATGTTGACTTAGAAATCTGACTTTCGGCAAATTCCATTCTTTTTTGCGTTCTATAAAAGTCGTCTTCATTTCTGAATATAACTACCGCTGTTTCGGGGTAATTCTTTGCCCAGGCAACCAATTCATTATGGTTCATTTCCGGCAAAACGTGATGCCAGCAAAGCATCTTAGAATTCTCATTAATTTGCTGACGAAAGCGAACTCCAATACCTTCGAAACCAGCATCGGAATAAATAATTGGAATCTTATTTAAAAGTTTATCCGCAATGCCCTCGGCATCAACCATTATTTCCTCCTTATACTCGATCAAATGAGAATAGACCCGACTAATGTCGGTTCGAAATTCCTGATCAATTAAATTGTAGTGAGTAAGCAATCTAAACAGCTGTACAGAAGAGTAGCCAAAGGCAGACCTGGGTGGGTAGCCTCCAGGAATAACAATATGATTATAATTATTCGCTTTTGCTATCTCCAACAATTTTCCTCCCGATGTAATGCAGGCAATTTGTGCTCCAGATTTCTGAGCCTTTTCCAAAGCAATCAATGTCTCTTCTGTATTGCCCGAATATGAGCTTGCAATGAACAAGGTGTCCTTATTTACAAAAGATGGAAGTGAGTAATCTTTATTGATTATAATTGGAATACTGGCTTTGTCTCCCGTTAATTGAGACACAATGGTTCCACCAATTCCAGAGCCTCCTAGACCTGATATACACACGTTCAAAATTGGCTGAGTTGCGTTATCCAGTTTTGCATTATCCGCAATCTCTACAGCATGCTTTATCTGTTCCGGTAACTTGTTAACTAAATTTCTCATTGATTTTTATAAACAAAAGGCCGATCACAGATCGGCCTTCTTCAACAAATATTAGCGTAATTTAGCGCATTATTTTATTTACGATCTCGTATTCCTCCCCAGAAATTTTAAGAAGAAAAAGTCCACGTGAAATCTCTGGCATATCCAAAACTCTTTTATCGTTGGATAATACTTCCTGTAAGTCAAACCTTTTAATTGTTGCTCCGGTCATTCCAATTAATTCAACCTGAACTCTTCCGGCCGGCACATTGCCAAACTCAATATGCAACTCTCCATTCTGAACCACGTAGGTTTTGATTTCACCAGTTGTAATATTGCCGGCAACACTTAATGGAGTCCCGCAAGTAGTATCAACATTAATAGTTATTTGAGCGTCATTAATACAACCCAAGGCAGAAATAGCCTTAACAGTAATGGTACTCGTTTTTCCAGGTGTTATGGTCTTAATCTTATCTGCTGATACTACACCGAATCCCCAATCGAACAATACACCAGCATTCGATGTAATCGTGATTGTATCAGGAACATCAACACACAATACTTTACCATTAGAGGACTGGGAAAGGGAAATATCGGGTATCGGATTCACTCCTACCTTTAACGTCATGGACGCTGTACAACCATTTGTAAACCCTTTCACTGTGTAATCGGTAGTTGCCGATGGGAAAAAAGCCGCATCAGCAGCTGTTGTATCAACAACTGTTGCTGTTGGTGACCAATGGTATTGATTTGCACCACCCATGGACACTTTTGCTGTATCTCCTATACATATAGTTGAATCGGATTTCCATGTCCTAATCAAAAGAGGTTTAATGTTTGACGGGTTGTAGGTTAATGGAAATACCACAAAACATCCATTAGAACTATCTATTCTTGCGGTAATCATTACTGTTTGAGTTACCATTAATGTTGTTTGGGGGCCTGTTGTATCACCCACAATTGCAGCAGGGCTCCATTTATACGTATTCCTACCGTGGCTGGATTTAATTGTTAATAGCTCGTCAAAACATACCGATTGACCAAAACCCAGGCTAAATCCTCCAACATATCCCTGAATAGTTTCTTTGGGCAATTGCCGAACAGTTGTAATCATGGTATCCCTTCCCTTACAGCCATTTGAGTCAGTTCCTGTAACCCAATATCTTCTTGGGCTAAGTGCAATATCATAAACCGTATCACCAGTTGCAAAAGGATCGTTCAAACTTGAACCCCAGGTATACGTTTTAGCTCCCGAACCATACAACCACAATGTATCTCTAAAACAAGGTGTTGAATCACTCAAGGTCATTTTAACCACAGGTAATGCATTTACCGTAACGGTATAAAAGGTTGTATCCTTAACTCCTGAAGAATCTCCAATAACCCTATAATGTGTGGTTTGCATTGGTGAAACACTTACTGTATCTCCAGTGGTTGGTGAAACAGTGGAAGCTCCTGTAGTATCAGCCCATGAAAAGCTCACCCCACTAACACGACTGCTTGTAGCATAAAGCTGAACTGTTGTTCCTGAACAAATGGTATCTGTTGTAACTGGTTTAACAGTTGTCTGCCCGTAGCTATTCGTACTGAGAATAACAGCACTCACCAGTGCTATTGGAAGAATTAATCTCGACGCTTTAATAAGAATATTGTGCATATACAAGTGTAATTTTATTTGGCTTCAAATCTAGTTACTTTGAGTGATTAATTCAATAGTCAAAAAATAACCGGCAATTTTGCACAAAAAATTGTCTTAATATGGATTTAAAACTGACAAATAATATTCAAAAAATCACAATTCAAAACCCGATTTATAAATTGATGGAGATTCGTTTTATGCATGTTAAATGCTGTTAAGCCCCTATTTTACTGGGTTTTCAACAATACATTTGCCTTTCGAAATCTATGAACAACAAACTAATTCATTGGCTTATTGTTGGTATATCCATGTCACTGATTGCTTTGGTTAGCATTCAGCTTTATTGGGTTAGTAAAGCCGTTACAATTAAGAAGGAAGACTTTGAAAGATCAGTTCATATAGCGCTGACCAATGTGATTAATCTTCTTGAAAAGGAAGAAGCCATAAAAAAAATTAAATCTCACCAACAAGGTCGTTTTCTGTTTACCAGTGATGAAAACGTAGCACAAATTGATGATTTAATCAGCGATTCGGCCTATCAATATTTGGTTTATAAAACCTTAGAGAAAAAAGACGAAGGCATTGAAGTAAGAATAGTAGAGGAGCAAGAAGGAAAGAGAACCGTTACCGACTTAATCACCATTGGGCAACACAAGCCAATGGTACAAAACTCTCCCGGTCCAATGGACTATTCTTCGAATAAAGAAAATGATCAGAGCTACTATTCCTCCGACCTGCCCATCAAGTTGGATACGGGTTTACAGAACAAGCTTGTTAATAAAACAGTATTGGTAAGTGACATTGTAAGAAGTCTGATTGAAATTGACCTCTCCGAAAACATTGAAAACAGGGTTAACGCGGTGCATGTGGAAGAGTTACTTCAACAAGAATTATTGAAAGAAGGGATAACCACAAGGTTCTATTACGGTATTTATAATCAGGACAAGGAATACAAATTGGGCAATTTGCCCTCCATGGATTTTAAGATGAAACGGGAATATTCCATCCTGTTGTTTCCTAAAGACTTAATCCTTCAGGACAATTCACTGAAGATCACCTTTCCTAAACAAATCAACTATATCTATTCTTCAATTTCTTTTCTTTTGGTTGCCTCATTATTAATAATCGTGATCATTTTTCTGGCGTTCTTTTACAGCATCAAAACCATTTTAAGGCAGAAGAAGCTATCCGAAATTAAGAATGATTTCATCAACAACATGACGCATGAACTAAAAACTCCAATTAGTACCATTTCTCTTGCTTGTGAAGCATTGACAGATCCTGATATTTCGGCAACCCCCAAGTTACTGGGGCGTTATATTACCGTTATTAATACTGAAAACAAGAGATTATTCAATCAGGTTGAAAATGTTTTAAAGAGTGCAGTTTGGGGTAGCAAAGCATTTAAACTCAGCAAGGCAGAAACGAATATGAATGAAATTATTGAGTCGGCCATCTCGAAATTTCAAATGCAACTACAAGGTAAAAATGGTTCCATTACTTATACCAATGAAGCTAAAACACATACGTTTTTAGCGGATAAGGCTCACATTACTAATATGCTTCACAACCTAATCGATAATGCAATTAAGTATTCCAACAAGGATCCTGAGATAAAAATTAAAGCTTGGAATGACGAGGATAATTTTGTGCTTTCCATTTGCGACAATGGTATTGGGATAAGCAAAGAAAACCAGAAGAAAATATTTGATAAGTTATATCGGGTTCCAACTGGTAACCGACACGATGTCAAAGGTTTTGGATTAGGCTTAAATTATGTGAAATCTATTGTAGAAAGGCACGATGGTAAGATATCTGTTGCGAGTCGGTTAAATAAAGGTACTACTTTTACAGTCACATTTCCAATGCATAATATATTAAACTGAAAAACATGGAAAAAGAGTCGATTAAAATACTTGTAGTTGAAGATGACCAAAACTTAGGTGATCTACTTAGTGAATACCTGCAAGCTAAAGGATTTGAAAGTGATCTTCGCAGAAATGGCAAGGAAGGATTAGAAGCATATCGAACTTCACATTACGACCTATGCATTTTTGATGTTATGATGCCAGTTAAGGACGGCTTTTCATTGGCAAAAGATGTTCTAAAAATAAACCCTGAAGCACCTATTATCTTTTTGACGGCTAAATCCATGAAGGAAGATAAGCTTGAAGGGTTTAAGCTCGGAGCTGATGACTACCTGACCAAGCCTTTTTCAATGGAAGAATTGCTAATGAGAATTAAAGCAATTTTGAGAAGGACCAAAAAGGAAAGGGATCATCAAAAGCAAGAAGACTTTGTTATTGGAGACTTTTCTTTCAGCAGCAAACTTCAGGAGTTGAAACTTAACGGAGGTGTTCAAAAACTTACTTCAAAGGAAAATGATTTACTGAAGCTACTGGCTTTAAACCTCAATGAGGTAACCGATCGTTCCTACGCATTAAATCACATTTGGGGAGACGACTCTTATTTCAATTCAAGAAGTATGGATGTGTATATTACCAAATTGAGAAAATACCTGCGCGGAGATGACAAACTTGAAATAGTCAATGTTCATGGTAAAGGGTTCAAACTTTTGGTAAAGTAGAATTGGATATAAATCTTATTGGAGAGGGCTGAAAATAATTCAGCCCTTTTTTTGTGCCGTTTTATTCAAAACAAATAAGCACCTGGCCTTTGGCCACCGCCACCCCCTGTTCAACCTCAATGGATTTTATTACTCCGTCTGCCGGGCATTTAATATTATTCTCCATTTTCATTGCCTCCAATACTAACAGCAAGTCACCTTTGGCAACCGACTGGCCAACTTCAACTTTTACATCCAATACCAAACCCGGCATTGGGGCTATTAGGTCCTCTGCATTTTCTTCAGTACTTAGGTCCATTCCAAGCCGTTCGAGGAGGTCATCGTATTTATCTTTTGCACTTAATGAATAAATGGTTCCATTTACTTCAATTTCGAACTCTTTCTTTGACGGATTAGCAGATATAATTTTCATGGTATAACCCCTTGAGTCATGAATGATGTGAAAAGAACCATCCTTGTTTTCCAAAAGATCAATATTTATTTGCTCACCATCGAGCTCAATGTTACTTCCGTTAAACTCAACCTGAATTTCCTTTTCTCTGCCTTGTACTTTAATCATAGCTAATTCTATTGCGGACAAATGTATATACAAATCAAAGGAGAACTTAAGCGACATAATTTACATTTGCTTTATGTTGAGAATTATTGCCTTTCTGTTTGTTGGTACGCTGTTGTATTCCTGTCAATCGACCGAACAATTGCCTAAGGCATCTGAAACGCGCACCCTCGATACGGTTATTGTTAACTCTGAATATGTACTTCCTCCCTATCAGCCAACACCGAACAAATCCTGGGAGCTTTTACATACGGCTCTTGACCTATCATTCGATTATAGTTCTCAAGAAGTAAATGGTCGCGCAACGCTAACCTTGCATCCTTATTTTTATAAGCAACAGGAATTAAAGCTGGATGCAAAATGGATGCAAATAAATCGAGTGACAACCGATTCCGGGAAGGCTTTGAATTTTGAATATAAAAACAACCAACTCATTATCAACCTCGATTCATCCTATTCAAAATCGGATACCCTTCAAATGGTAGTAGATTATGTGGCTAAACCACTCTCCAATACCGATAAGGGTGGAAGAGCTATCACCGCTTCGAAGGGAATTTACTTCATTAATCCCAATGGTACCGAAGCAAATAAGCCTACTCAAATCTGGACACAGGGAGAAACCAATTTCTCTTCTTGCTGGTTTCCTACCATTGACCAACCGAATCAAAAAACTACCCAAGAGATTAAACTTACTGTAGCAGAAAAGTACACCACTCTTAGTAATGGAATACTTGAGTTCTCTTCGCTCAACGGAGATGGAACACGAACGGACTACTGGAGGCAAGATAAAGCCCACAGTCCATATTTATTTATGATAGCAATAGGTGAGTTT
>CEQS01073521.1_pt1 | contig 17917 bp, 17 predicted proteins | sample 530981 | NCBI WGS metagenome assembly CEQS01 (sample SAMEA2621176, study PRJEB7988) | marine metagenome | biome: marine biome (ENVO:00000447); feature: mesopelagic zone (ENVO:00000213); material: "saline water (ENVO:00002010), including plankton (ENVO:xxxxxxxx)" | depth 800 m
GGATTCTGTTCAAAAAAAGTTAGAATTTCAACCAAAAGGTACCGCCACTTAGTAGAGCAAGTTAAATTTCTTTACAACAAAAGGGAGCCCTTAACCTAAAAACATGGAAACGCAAACTCAGAATGGTCCAGACTGGTTCAGTAAAATTTTTCGCCTCGCGATGGGGTGGAAAATTATCTATGGGATTGGGAAAATTATTTTAGGCCTTGCAATCTTGAAATGGGCGACGATTGATCCGTCCAGTCTTTTTTACAAACTCATGGGACATGAAATTATTGAAGACCCTGACGATATTCTCATTAGATTGGTCGAACCTCTACTTACACACTTGTCCGTTGGAACCACCACATTTGCAGCAAGTTACCTCATTTTTTGGGGTCTCGTGGATGACATTTTTCTTTCAATAAATATTTTGCGCGATAGGCTTTGGGCATTTTCCGCGGCACTCGCTCTCTTTGGGTTATTTATCTCATACGAGATATATAGATTTTTCCATACGCACTCATTTTTTCTTCTTTTCATTGTTGCGATAGATATCGGCATAGTGTGGCTAATCGCTGTTGAATATAGAAAAGCAAAAAATCGAATACACGAAACTAAATGACCTCGCTCCCATAACCCTCCTGAGAGACTAACCCTGGTTTCTCTGTTGTGCGCGGAGAGTAGAGAATGGGGGAAAGTCATTAGTTTTGCATGTTACAATGTATGCAATGGACACGGCTAATCTCACATGTCCGAAATGTGGACATAAGCAGGAGGTAGAAATACCGGAAGATACGTGTTTGCCTTTTTATAAGTGTGGCCAATGCCACAAAGTTATTTCTGTACCGAAAGACAGCAAAAACTGCTGTGTCATTTGCGAATACTCCGACAAGAAATGTCCAGTGGCACAAGTAACATAAGAAAGAAGCAGAAAAATACAGCGAGCATTATATAGGGTGCAGCCCAAGCAACGTAGATTTTAAGGGGGCTACTGGTCGTTTGTTAAAACACTCTGCGGCCGCGTACTAATAGCCAGAACACGATGCAAACAGCCAGGATGACTAGCACAAACCACCAGCGGATAAGAAGTGCCAAGAAGGAAAGTCCAATACCCGCCACTTTTTTCCAGAAGTTCACACCATCGGATTTTACGATGGCTTTAGAAGAATCTACGAAACTCTCGTAGGCTTCTCCTTTTGCTTTGGGAGGAGCTTTGTTTCCCTCCTGAGGCGGAAGCACTGTGGAAACTGTATCCACAGTGGAGGTAGCTAATATAGTATCGCGGAAACTCTCAATATCTCGTGCCACGGACTCAGCTACGGGCTTGACCCGGGCGGCTACATTCTTACTCACCTCCGCTAATGTTTTAGTAACCACCGCCAGGCTAGTAGTAGCTCGTTCTAGCGAAGCAGGGTCAAAAAGGTCGGTGTCTTGCCCCGAGGGTTTTGTGCGCGGAGCAACAGACACGGATGTATCTGGAGCTATAGTGTACACAACATTCTCTTCCTGAGATGAGGTGATATATGCACTTACCTCATGAGCTCCATCTTCAAATACGTACGGCACCGACACCGCGCGCACCTCATTGTTATCCACCGTGAACGCAACAGAGCCAACTATGTCTCCGTTCACTAGAAATGCGACAGTTCCAGAGACCGTCTCTCCGCTACTGTTTTGCACGGCTGTAAAGATACGGACCTCTTCACCTGCTTCTGGATTCGGATCTGAAAACCACACGCCGTTTACCACCCCCGCATTGAGTGCCGCAGCAAAAGCAAATAAAGGCGCCGCCGTTATGAAGATAGTGAATATACCCAGGGTCCTCATATCGAGTACTACGGATTAAATGTTAACGAAATCGAATTAACGCAGTGACGTATATTTTTTTGAGTCAGACCTTCTCCTTCAAACACGTGACCGAGATGGGCACCACAGCTGGCACAGGTGATTTCGGTACGACGGCCGTCTGTATCAGGTGTTTTGGCTACTGCTCCTGCAACCGCATCATCAAAACTTGGCCAGCCACAACCGGAGTCGAATTTGCTGTGCGATTGGTATAGTGCCACACCACATTTTCTACAATGGTAGGTTCCTGTTTCGAAGTGCTTTCCGAACTCACCAGAGAATGCCGCTTCAGTTCCTTTGTGCTCGATCACCCGTTCTTCTTCTTCGGTAAGAGGGTGCGTTTTGGCCGTTTTCATGATACAAGGGTAGCACATTAAATTATATAGACGTATGCAATTTATAGATTCATTTTTACAGTTTGCTAGCTCAGCTCACCCGTATGTACAAGCATTGTTGGTACTTGGTGCGGCTCTTGTAGCAGCTCTTTTTGTGTTGCCGCTTGTCGCGGGGGCGGTGAAATTTCTCACCAGAAAAACACAGAATGACACAGACGACAAACTTATAGCGGCACTCAACAAACCAGTATTTTATTTAGTGTTGCTTGTCGGCGCCATTATTGCACTCCCGATGCTCGGTTTGCCGTCCGGAGCTTTGTGGGCACTCCAAGCATTGGTGAAAACGTGCATGATACTAGTCGTGTCTCAGGGAATTCTACGCTCGACAAAGGTGCTTCTTGACGGAGCAGCAGATATGCGCCGATTGGAGGTTATTAACGAACAAACGCTACCTTTGTTCAACAATCTCTCGCTTATAGTTATCGTGGCAGGTGCGCTGTACGCGATGTTCCTCGTTTGGGGAATCGATGTAACCGCGTGGCTGGCGAGTGCTGGTATTATCGGTATTGCCGTGGGGTTTGCCGCAAAGGATACACTCTCAAACATAATCTCTGGAATATTTATTCTGACAGACAAACCATATTCTATCGGAGACTTTGTGGTTCTTGGTTCAGGAACTACGGGTATCGTGAGCGACGTTGGCTTGCGTAGCACACGCATTCGTACGTTCGACGACGAAGAAGTTACGATCCCGAACGCTTCAATTGCAAACGAAGAGATCATTAACAAAACAACAGGTCCAGACACTGGTCGTGTCAAGGTTAATATTGGTGTTGCGTACGGAACTAATCTTAAGCAAGTAGAGGAATTACTCCTCGACATTATGAAGGCGCATGAGCTGGTGCTCGACGACCCAGAGCCGTCAGTGCGCTTTACGAACTTCGGAGAATCGTCTCTTGACTTTGTGGCGAGCTGCCGTGTGAGGGCTCCTCTAGATGTATATACGGTGCAACATGATCTGCGCCATCGGATTATTGATCGCTTTGCCGAAGCAAACATAGAAATTCCATTTCCCCAGCGGGATGTAAATCTAAAAAAAAGGTAATTTTTTCGAGTTATCGAGAGCTAAACCAGGTGTACTGCTACACAGCGTGCCATATTTGATACGGGCCATCCTCTTCTCACAGAGATACAAAACTGGGTAAGGGTGAAGATTGCCAGGAATGTATGGATTTGTTACGCTGAGCAATACTACTCAGTGTGTTTAGCAACTTCACGTAATTTCTTATGAAATGGTTATCACTTATTATTGGCGGCGCTATCCTTGCGGGAGGAATCTGGTTCCTCTTGAGTCCGAATAATGCTGACGGCCCCTCAGTTGAAGACTCGACCATAGAGAGAACCTCAAACCCTGAACAACAGGGGATTCAAGCAGAGGGCGAACTCCAGCTAACAGTACCCGCCACGGGGCTTGAAACTAGTGTGGCAGCAGAGACAGAAGTGATTGGTGAACCAACAGGAGATCCAATCTTTCATGCGCTTGTGGAGTACACCGACGGCGGATTCTCTCCCGCTTCAGTAACTATTAACAAGGGAGAAACAGTTCGCTTCGTGAACAACTCGTCGCAACCCCTGTGGGTTAGCAGCGCCGTACACCCAACGCACTCGGTGTATCCAGAAAAGTCCGAAAAGGATTGTCTTGGGAGCTCGTTCGATACCTGTCGAGTATTGCAGGCAGCTGAGTTTTGGGAGTTCACATTCGACTATACAGGAGAGTGGAGATACCATAACCATGTACGTCCGCAAGACATTGGTTCTATCGTCGTGGTAGAGCAGTAATATGTACGGCTCTACGGCCGAACGGATACTACGTGCCGGTCTGGCATTCTCTTTTCTCTATCCGCCAGTTTCCGCATGGTTCAACCCGTTTGCGTGGATTGGATACTTCCCGTCGTTTGTTCTTGACTTGGTGGGCAGATACGACATGTTTGTGCTGCACACGTTTGGAGCGACAGAGATTCTCATCGGGTTGTGGATTCTTTTCGGAAAGAAAGTGTTTTGGCCGAGCACGTTAGCGGCCGCGTACATTCTCGGAATTGTTATTTTCAACCTCAGCGAAATGGACGTGGTCTTTCGTGACATAAGTATTTTAGCTATTGCAGTAGTACTTGCCCTCAAGAGCAGAGAAGAGGTGACGATACATGGAGGGCCTCAAAAGTCATAACGGTCCAGAGCTCTGGAAAGACGGCGAACTCCCTCATCTATTCGAGAAGGAGTTGAGTTTGAGTAGTTTAAGCGCATGGTATTTTTCGGGGCATCGCTGGTGAAGAACGATTCTCCGGGAACGAACGCAACGCCTTCCTCGACAGCAAGCCGAAAAAGTTTCGCGGTGTCAACTCTCTCCGGCAAAGTCGCCCAAATGAACATACCTCCCTCCGGGTTTGTATGCGTTATAGAATCGCCCAGATGCTTGTGCAATGCCGTGATCATGGCGTTTTTTTGTTTTTTGTAGTGTGCCGCAATCGTTTCTATATGTGCCTGCGCATCATTGTCTCGATAGTAACGATACACGACATGCTGAATAAGGGAACTTGTGTGCAAATCGGCTGCCTGTTTTGCGATAAGCAGCCGGTCGTACAGGTCCATATCGCGTGTCACGATCCACCCCAGGCGAAGTCCGGGGGCAACTATTTTTGAAAATGAACCTAACAGCACTGCATCGTCTTTGTATTTTGCAAACGGAGTGCGACGTTCTCCTTCAAACCGTATTTCACCATACGGGTCGTCTTCAACCAAAACTGTCCGCCTGTTTTTAAGTATTTGAACCACTCGTTTTCGCACGTCGTCGTCGTACGTCAAGCCGGTTGGATTTTGAAAGTTAGGGATAGTATAGAGTAGCTTCGGGGCGTGCTCCTCGATCACCGCTTCAAGAGCGTTAGAGTCCAAGCCGTTATCGTTTAGCGGAACGCTCAAGAAGCTTGGTCGGTACAACGACAGCGCCTGAATAGCCGCCAAATATGTGGGGCTTTCTACGGCAATCGTGTCGTTCTCGTTGACTAGGACCTTTCCGAGCAGGTCGAGTCCTTGTTGTGACCCGTTAGTAATAATGACGTGGTCGGCCGAAACCTCTATATCGTCTTTTTGTACGTATGATTTTGCAACTACTTCACGTAGTTCCGGTATCCCCTCGGTGGCTCCGTATTGCAGTGCAGATCGGGCGCTTTCGTCGAGTGTGGCTTGCATCGCCCTTGCAAAAGCTGCTGTCGGAAACAGGTTTGGATTCGGAAGCCCACCGGCAAAAGATATGATGCGTTCATCAGCTATCACTCTAAATATCTCACGGAGAAAAGAAGGCGGGACATGCCCGATACGGCTGGAAAATTCGCAGTCCATGCGCGGATAATATCATAGGAATAATAGTAGTGTGATAGAGTACGCACATGAAAGAAACGGCGGTGGTGCACTACGACGACATAGCGCTTAAGGGTGCAAATCGGGGACTCTTCGAGCAGATACTTGTGCGTAACATTGCACACAAAATTCAAAGGGGGAAATTACCGCTCTTTGTTGAAAAGAGATGGGGACGAATCACCATTACGAACAACACGGGAAGCTTGTGGGTTGAGGAGTATGGAAACATACTTAAAGAGATATTGGCACATACCCCCGGTATCGCGGTATTTGGGGTGGGGGTAATGGTAGATCCTGACCGAAAAGAAATAGAAAAAGGAGTTATAAAAGTAGTAGAGAGTTTCAGCGAGCATTTCGAGACATTTCGTATCACTACAACGCGTGTTGATAAGACGTACCCATCGACTTCACAAGAAATAGATCGCGACCTGGGTGCTTTGGTATTGCAGCGGTTTGGAGATACCAAGAGAGTTAAGCTCAAAAACCCAGGCGTAACCATTCGTGTCGAAATTCTCAAAAAGACCGCATATGTGTATATAAAAGAGGCTGGTATATCGGGTCTTCCCGTCGGCTCTTCCGGAAGGGCAGTTGCTCTGCTCTCGGGGGGATTCGATTCGCCAGTAGCAGCATACATGTGTGCTACCCGGGGGGTTGAACCACTACTGATGCACTTTCACGCATATCCGCAAACGTCGCGTGCTGCTATCGAAAAGGTGGAGGAGATAGCGGGAGTGCTGGGCACTGTATGCGGACAGCTTACACTCGTCCTCGTACCGTTGCTTGACGCGCAAAAAGAAATTGTACTGACAGCGCCTGAGAAGCTGCGTGTCGTTTTATATCGAAGACTCATGATGAGGGTTGCCGAAGAGTGGGGTCGACAGCACGACGCCAAGGCGATCATTACAGGGGAGTCGGTTGGGCAAGTAGCTTCGCAAACACTTGAGAATATTGCAGCCGTTGAAAATGCGGTGGCCACTCTTCCCGTGTTACGTCCACTCAGCGGTATGCACAAACGGGAAATTATTAATCGTGCATGCGAGATAGGTACTCACGATATTTCCCTATTACCCTACGATGACACGTGCACGGTATTTATGCCCAAAAGACCAGAAACTAAAGCACGAATTCGAGATGTTCTTGAAGCAGAGAAACGGTATGACTCGGGAAAATTAGTTGCCCACATGCTGGAAACATTGGAGGTGCATAAGTTGTAGTACAATCTAGGCATGAACGTGCTCATTGTAACAGCGCATCCGGCGTCTCATGGGTTTACGCATAAAATTGCAAATCGATACAAGCAGGAAAAGGAGAAACAGGGAGATACTGTTTTCTTGATGGATCTCTATAAGAAAAAGTACTTACAGCCATTCTTGTGCTATGAAGATATAAAGAAGGATTGCAAGCCAGGAATGTCACACAAGATAATACAAGATAAGATACTGTGGGCTGACGAGATTGTGTTCGTATTTCCTGTATGGTGGTTTGGACCTCCCGCTATTTTGAAGAACTTCCTCGACCAGAATTTCACATCGGGTTTTGCATACAAATATAATAAGAACGGCGTTCGTCGAGAATTATTGGAGGGACGAACCGCACGAATTTTCGCTACCGCCGACGGCTCTCGGTTTGTGTATTTTTTGTTTAGTATTGCAGCATCAGTGCGTTGGCGCGTGGGAGTTCTTGGTTTCTGCGGAATCGAACTAAAGTCTTTGGACCTCTTTGCAGAAATGTACAAGAGGAAGGGCGAATATACGCGCGAGAGAATGCTTAATCGCGTAGCCGAGCGTGCACGCGCACACGCTCCCATGAAAAAACTGAAGAAGAAAAGTCAAGCCACGAAAACGGCAGCTCGAAAGAGAAAGTCAGCAGGTCCCAAGTAGCCTTTAGTAAAGCGTTTGGTACACTTCAAATATATAATTTGACAGCTTTCTTGAAGTCTCTTTTTAACATAGCCATAGCATTGGTGTTTGTAGTTGTTCTCGCAGGTATGGGAACCGTTGCATACATTGTGTCGTTCTATGTGCAGGGTGATACGACTACACGTGATTGCGCCGTGGTGTTTGGCGCTGCGGTGTGGCCAGGGGGCGAAGCATCTCCAGCACTTCGTGACCGTACGTACGCGGGTATCGACGCATACGAGCGTGGTCAGGTGAACTGCCTTGTATTTTCGGGATCCGATTCGGCATACAATAAACATGAGGTTGATGTCATGCTCGATATTGCATACAAGCGGGGGGTGGCACCCGACGATATAGAACTTGACTATAAAGGAAGCAACACAAAACAAACGATTTTAAACTTGGACACGTCACGTTCGTACCTGTTGGTGTCGAACGACTTTCACTTGGCTCGGATTAGCCTACTCGCAACGCAAAGAGAGGGTTTGGACTTTGAAGTGATGGGAAGTGACTACCTACAACGACGATATACACGGGAGCCGTTCTTCATACTCCGAGAAGCAGCTGCGTTTTGGTATTACGTTTTGGGAGGTTGAGGGGGCACGTGACAACATAAACGAATAGATGCACAATGTTATATATTAACCATGCACTGTGCTCACTATGTTTTTTGACGTAAATATATGGACCGTATTTGCCGGAGGGATCGCTGCGGTGGTGATAGGTTTTATCTGGTATCTGCCAGCGATATTCGGCTCTACATGGTTGCGACTTGCAGGCATTGATACGGCGGATGATGAGGACACAAAGAATAAAATGCCGCAACTGGTCCTCTCAGCTTTTATCGCTGCTCTAATACTTTCGTGGGTTATGTCGCAATTTGCACTCGTGTGGGGAGCTGTTACCGTAGGCAGCGCGCTTGAACTTGGTTTCTGGATTTGGCTTGGCTTCATGGGGCCAATACTCCTCAGCTCGGTATTATGGGAGAGAAAGCATGTCACGTATGCTGCAATCAATGCGGGATATTGGCTCGTAACCACCCTCAGTATTGCAATTATTGTGAGTCTCTGGAAGTGACCCCGGTTTTTCTAAGAAGCTCTCTTTTTTCACTGTCAGTGAGAGGGCGATGTTTTCCGCTTTCCACATTTAGTACGAGGTGCATCATGCGTATACGTTTCAAGTCCCGAACCTGGTAGCCAAGCGCGGCACACATTCGACGAATCTGGTGTTTTTTGCCCTCTGTAAGAGTCAAAGCAAAGGAGTTATCACCAAGTCGAGTCGCTTTTGCGGGTTTGGTGATATAGCCCTCTATACTCACTCCTCGCGAAAGTTTCTTGAGGTCCGATTCCTTTAGATACTTATCGACTCGTACTTCGTACTCACGTTCATGCTCGTATTTTGGATTGAGGATGGCGTCGACTATTCGCCCGTCGTCAGTGAGGAGCATCAGGCCGTGTGAATCCTTATCAAGTCGTCCTACTACAGACACCGAGGTACCGAGTCCGGATACATCTTCTACTGCCTGTTCGTCACGGTGCGGATTGTCCGCTTGATGCTTGCGCGACCTGGGCAGATGACTCACGATTCCGCGCGGCTTGTTATATAAGTAATACTTGTATACACGGTCTTCAACCTCTTCTGCAACTCGCACCTCGTCTCCCTCGTTCACTTTTTGTCCGAGTACTGCAGGAACTCCGTTAATGAATACCTTTTTTTGTTCGATGAGACGGTCGGCTTCACGTCGCGAACAGTAGTTTTTCAAAAGCAAGTAGCGATTTATTCTTATTGGGTATTCTCCAGTTGCCATGCTCACATTCTATAATGAATACGTTATACTATTAACTATGTACGATGCTGACAAGCCAATGCTCGTTGGGTTAATTCTATTCATATCAGTCTTGCTGGGACTTTTGGCTACAGGCGTGCTCGGCGGTTCTATCTTTCCGTACGAGCCCGAGGGCCTGTACCTCAAAAAAATATCTGTCGGGGGTGTGCCGCTACGAGTGGAAGTGGCGGACAGCACAGAGGAGCGAATTAACGGGCTTTCAAACCGTGATCGCATCCCTGAGGATCAGGGCATGCTTTTTGTGTTTGAAGAGGCAGGTAGATATCCAATTTGGATGCGGAATATGAAATTCTCAATAGATGTATATTGGATTGACGGCAAGGGTGCGATTGTTGACATATGGAAAAATGCACAACCAGAGTCATATCCGGAGATTTATGAACCACAAGATGACGCATATTACATTCTGGAGGTAGTCGCAGGCTTTTCTGAACTCTATAACATAGAAATTGGTGACATAGTAACTGGTTTGGAGTAGAAACATCTATAGACATAAATAAGGTTGTGTACCATCCTGTGCTATCCACAGGATTTTTTCATCGGAGTCCAACTCTGAGAGGTAGAATGGAACATAGGACTCGATTTCCGAGACGTTACCAACTAAATCTACAACGCGCATGACAATAAAATCTTCAACAACGAAGAAGGTGCGAGAGAGTCGCTCAGGCAAAATAAAAAAAAGTACGAAGCAAGCATCTGACTCGGGAAAATACAACAAGTTTGTTCCTAGTATTCGCAAACGAAATGGTAAAATCGTTCCTTTTGACTTCACGAAGATTGAAAAAGCCATAGGAAAGGCGATGGCGGCAAGCGGCGAAGGCTCTCCGGAGGAAGCAACGATGGTTGCGTATCGCGTTGTAAGTGATTTGGTGCGCACTGCGCGCAAGCACAAGGACTTTATCCCGAGTGTTGAGGGAACTCAAGACGAAGTTGAACGCCAGCTCATTCTCTCTGACTACGTAAACACTGCTAAGAGCTACATTATCTATCGTGCCGAGCGCGCAAAGCTTCGCTACGACGAAGGAATCCAAGTTCCAGAGCACGTACGAAAGCTTGTAGCTGAGAGTAAAAAATATTTCAAGAACAATCCGCTCGGCGAGTTCGTGTACCTACGTTCGTACGCACGTTGGATAAAAGAAGAGGGTCGTCGCGAGACATGGATAGAAACAGTCGACCGCTATATCGACTTCATGAGAGAGAATCTCGGAAAGAAACTCACCGATGCAGAGTACGCAGAGGTACGAGAAGGAATTCTTAAACAGGAAGTGATGCCAAGCATGCGACTCATGCAGTTTGCAGGCGAAGCTGCTCGCAGGTGTAACGTATGTGCATACAACTGTTCATTTATTGCACCAACAAAACTTACCGACTTTGCAGAAATTATGTACCTCTCGATGTGTGGAACGGGAGTAGGGTATTCGGTAGAGAGTCAGAACATTCAGCAGCTTCCACAGATCAAAAAGCAAATCGGGCAAAAATTAAAGACGCACGTTGTGGCCGACTCGAAAGAGGGTTGGTGCGACGCGCTAACTCTTGGTTTGCGAACGTGGTACGACGGAAAAGACATCGAGTTCGACCTCTCACAACTTCGCCCGGCAGGAGCACGACTCAAGACTATGGGTGGTAAGAGCTCGGGTCCGGACCCACTTCGCAGTCTCCTAACCTTTGCGCGTGAGCGCATTATGGAGCGCCAGGGTAGACGTCTACGCAACATCGATGCACACGACATCATTTGTAAGATTGGTGAGTGTGTTGTTGCCGGTGGTGTACGACGCAGTGCAATGATTTCACTTTCAGACCTCGATGATGACGCGGTGCGAGACGCGAAGAAGGGGCAGTTCTACATGACGGACCCACACCGCTCAATCGCCAATAACTCAGCCGTGTACGAGGAGAAGCCAAGTAACGAACAGTTTGTCGACGAATGGGTCTCTCTTATGGAGAGCGGCACCGGTGAGCGCGGTATCTTCAACCGAGGAAACCTAACAGACACGCTACCAGAGCGACGCGTTGAGCTCCTACGAAAGAAATACAAGAATGTTGAGTGGGCGGGGGAGATTGGCAACCTTGGCACCAACCCGTGTGGCGAGATTATCCTACAGTCGAAGCAGTTTTGTAATCTCTCAGAAGTAATTTGCCGTAAGGGAGACAGCGAGGCGACACTGCTGCGCAAAGCACGACTCGCAACAATTTTAGGAACCTATCAGTCATCACTCACAAAGTTTGGCTACCTATCAAAAGATTGGACAGAGAATTGTTCAGCAGAGCGCCTTCTTGGAGTATCACTCACGGGGCAGTGGGACTGCGACACCGTACGAAAGCCAGAAGTACTGAAAAAGCTAAAGAATGAGGTAAACAAGGTAAACAAAAAGTACGCAAAGAAATTCGGTATCCCACAATCGACTTCAACCACATGTGTGAAGCCATCAGGTACCGTATCGCAAACATTCGACTGTGCATCAGGTATGCACCCACGAAACTCTGCATACTACATTCGTCGCATTCGAATCTCATCAACTGATACGCTCTTCAAGATGCTTAAAGACCAGGGCGTGCCATATCACCCAGAGGTAGGACAGACGATGGAGGATGCAAACACCTACGTTCTTGAATTCCCGGTGAAGGCACCTAAAGGGGCAATTCTCAAAGACGACATCACAGCACTCGATCAGCTCGAGCACTGGAAGGACGTAAAGCTTAACTACACGGAGCACAACCCATCGGTAACCGTTTCAATTGGTAACGACGAGTGGATCAAGGTGGCCAACTGGGTGTATGAGAACTGGGACATTGTTGGTGGACTTTCATTCCTACCGCGCTCAGAGCACGTCTACCAACTTGCACCGTACGAGGCAATCGACAAAGAAACATATGAGAAGCTCTACGAAACAGTCAAGGACGTCGACTACTCGAAGTTAATTACCTACGAGCAGCGTGATGAGACGGATGTAAAACGTGAACTTGCGTGCGCGGGGAACGTCTGCGAAATCGAAATTTAATCTATTTTTGGCGAACTGCTTTGTTACGCTACGCAAAAGAGCCCTCGTCGTACGTCTAGTACGCCTCGGGCTCTTTTGCTTGCGCGTCGCGCATTTCATCCAAAAATAGATTAAATCTGGCTCGCGGCGTTTCTCCCGTGCGTCTTCTCATACTTCATCCAAAAAATGAGGCTTCAATTTGTAACGTGAGCAGAACACACGTAAACTGCTTGAATATGGCAGACTATTCCAAAAAACAAACCAAGGAGAAAATCCTTACCGCTGACAAGGTGAGGAGATCACTTGTCAAAACAGGCTTCCCATTTGAGATGGAGATAGCTGAGTTCTTGCAGCGTAAGGGGTACGAAGTGGAAGTTAACGAATACTTTCTCGATTTGGAAGGAGGGAAGAAGCGCGAGATTGATATAGTAGCGTTTAAAATCGTCGATAAGGTGCGAGTGAACCTAGTTATCGAATGTAAGCACAGCCTACAAGATGCTTGGGTATTTATTTGCTCGGACAAAAAGCCTGCTCGCTACTTTGCCTACTTAATGCATGAGCCCAGTGCCTACGAACTCAGAAAATCAAGACTTTTTAGTCATATGCAAGCCTTGGATCATGATGTCCCGTTAGCACAGAATTACATCTGCCTGAAGAAGCACACACTAAAGAAGGGCGACCAGCTGCAAATCGACGAATGTGTACTTAAGCTACCTAAAGCAGCTTTTGACATAGCGAGTCGTGGAAATAATCACAAAAAGAATTTGTACTTTCCTCTGGCTGTCTTTAGTGGACAAATGTTTTTTGCGAAATATGACGGGAACTTGGAAGTAAGAGAAAATCACCTCGTGCAATATGGATTTGACTTCAATTCGGAAACATATATGGATAAGAGGCCAGAAAACCGACTAACAAAAGAGCGGGAGGATGACCTCCTCGCACTTTTGTCTACTAGTAGTGAGTCAGACGAATCTCGTATTCGTCGATTCGCGCAGTCTCGTCCTGGTAAATTCCAGATAGAATTTGTTACTGGAAAAGGGTTAGGTAAATACTTGAAGCGTCTAGAGGAGGACGTTAGCAATATTTCAACTAGAAAGTGGTCTTACTACGCAACTTCTCCTTGGGACAGAAAGCAGAAGAGACTAAGAAAGAAAACAACCTAAGTCAAAGTTTTGCTAGGAAGTTGATGCAAATAAGTTCTTTACAAGGGAGATAGACATTGTATAATAGCGAGGCTCGTGTTAGGTAGTCGCGCGAAACTTTCCAGTTAACTGGAAAGTGGAGTGAGGAAAGTCCGAACACGCACTCAACTTGTTTGAGTAGCAGGGTAGCGGGTAACGCCCGTCGAGAGCAATCTTAGGGATGCGAGCAGTGACGCCCAAACAGAGATGTGAGGGCACCCCTCGGGGTGAATCTCTACGGAGACGTAGAGGGTGAAACGGCAAAATTCCTACCTGCGTGCAAGGCCGTACTTAACTTCTTTGAAGTTCTGGGTGCCGCAAAGATGTTACTGGCAACAGTAACGCAAGATAAATGACTACACACCAAGCCTGGGCACAGGTTTGGGGACAGAATTCGGCTTATAGACACGAGCTGCACAATATGAAGAAACCGTCCTGAAAGGGGCGGTTTTTTCGTGTGGATACGAAATGCAACGGAGACTGATATAATTAACGCATTAGCTGTATATATTTAACATGAACGATTCAAACAGCGGGGGTGCATTTTTAAGACGACTGGACAACGTGTCCCGATACTTAATTCTTGCGGTCATATTTCTACTTCCGCTTGCAACATTGCCAATCGGGTGGCTGCCGCTGCCGATAGTCAAGATGGGGGTTTTGGCATTCGGAGTTCTTGCTGCCTTAATCGCATGGTCTGTCGCTCGCCTCAACGAACGGGCAGCCGAGCTCCCAAACACGAATGTAGTGCGGGTTGCGTTGTTGCTTGTCGCGGGTTACTTCCTGGCTGCGGTGTTGTCGGGGGATGTAATAAATTCACTCATTGGATTTGGATTTGAAAGAGATACCGTGCTCGGAATGTTTACGTTTGTCGGCGCTCTCTCAGCAGTTGCACTCACGACACGAAAAGTGTCGCACTTTATCCGCTTGCATCAGATGGTTTTCGCCTCGTTTCTTGTAATCGGAGTTTTTCAGATCGTGCGCCTTACATTTGGTGCAGACGTCATTTTGCCTGGTCTATTTTCAACAGATCCAACTGCCACAACGCTTGGTAGTTGGAACGACCTCGCCGTATTGAGTGGCCTGGTTCTACTACTATCACTAGCTGGCCTCGCACTTTTCTCTGCAAGAAAAACAGTTCGTGGCGGCTTGTATGTGATTGTGTTCATCTCACTATTCTTGCTTGCGGTAGTCAACCTCAGTGCAGTGTGGGCGACACTTGCGATTATAACGTTCCTGTTTGCGGCGTACATGTTCTCAGATGCATCCTATGATCAAGAGAGTGGACGTTTTGTACCGTCTGTACCATGGACGCGACTGCTTCCGAGCATACTTGTTTTGGTAGTAAGTGTCGTATTTCTCATGGGTAGTAATGCAATAGGAGAGCGGATATCTAGTACTTTTGGGGTGGCATTTGTCGATGTGCGTCCCTCATGGGAGGGGACAGTAGCAGTTGGTACTGGAGTGTATCAACAAAACGCACTATTTGGTGTTGGGCCAAACGCTTTCAAGGAAGCCTGGGTAGACCACAAACCTCTTTCTGTAAACGAAACGTCGTTTTGGAATACAGATTTTGCCTTCGGCGTTGGTTTCGTACCAAGCGCATTCATCACAGGGGGGATCGTAGTAGGCCTGTTGTGGTTGCTGTTTTTCGCAGCATTTGCACGTCTTGGACTCCAGGTGTTCGCTCGGCGTATTGTGCCGCCACCACTTAGATACATAGTAGTATCTTCATACATAGGTGCCGCATACTTGTGGGTGCTTTCGATTATTTACGTGCCCCAGACGGTAATGCTGGCATACGCCTTTATGTTTACGGGAGCTGCGGTTGCCGCAGCACACGCCGCCAGAATAATACGAACGCATGAGCTACGGACAGAAAGAAGTTACGCTTCCGGTCTGGCGCTTACAAGTATTGTTCTTGTGACAGTGACTGTAGCATTCGGGACTTTCCTCATCCATATCGAGCGGGTTGTGGCAGGAGCCATGCTATCGCGTGCCGTTGTGGAAGCAAACAGTGGCAATCTGGACCGGGCAGATTACTTAGCGGACCGAGCCTCACTTTTCACTGGCGATATTCGAAGCTCTCAGCTAAAGACGAATGTAGGCCTCGTACGTCTTTCGGAGACCCTCGGTGAACAAGTAAAGGACAAGGAGGCACAGCAGGCCAAACTTCAAAAGGTGATAATTGACACTGTTGCTGCGGCGCGGGCGGTTGTTGCCGCAGATTCAGACAACTACAGAAACTGGCTTTTGCTTGCAGATGTATATTCACGCCTGGCTTCCCTGAACGTTGAAGGAGCCTACGAAAGTGCGGTTTCGGCACTTCAAGAAGCCCAGACTCGAAATCCAAATAATCCAATAGTTCAGGTAAATTTGGCCCGTCTTGCTCTTGGTCAAGGAGATTTGGAAGGCGCGCGAGCGTATGCACAGGAGGCTGTCACCCTAAAAGGCAACTATACGGACGCCTACTATATTCTCTCTCAGATATCTATACGGGAAGGAAATGCGGCCGAGGCGATACGCTCGACAGAATCTGCAGTACTGCTTCAACCGGGCAATGCGGGGCTATTGTTTCAGCTAGGAGTCTTGCACTACAGCATGGGGACATACGAAAAAGTGATACCGGTGCTCGAACGCGCGGTCGCGGTAAACCCGAATTACGCAAACGCGTTATATTTCCTTGGGCTATCGTATGACAAACTGGGTAATGCAGAAGGGGCTCTTGCCGTATTCGAGCGAGTCGCGTCCCTTAATCCGGACAATGAGGAAGTGCAGGCGATAGTTACCGCTCTTACTGAAGGAAAGTCAGCCTTTGAAGCGTTGGGAGAAAATGCACCTATAATATCAGCACTGGAGCCGCTGCCCATTTCGGACAGGCAGTAAACTGTGCTAGGCTGCCCATCATGCCCGTCAGTGGAAAATGGCTCTACGGACGGGCGTGTACGCTTGTGCTCCTAACTCGCCAGCATTCGGCAGATTTGTACTTTTGTGATTGGACACAAGCTCTTACGTTAGGCTATTTTTACTGACCAGGTATGCAGAAGCTATTTAACTTTGTAGAGGGAGAAGTAAAGGGTCTCCATGAGGCAGCATATTTGTTGGGATCTTTCGCCCTGTTTTCTACGCTCCTGGCCCTTTATCGTGACCGCTTGTTGGCTGCGACGTTTGGAGCGGGTGAGATGCTCGACATTTACTATGCGGCGTTTCGTATTCCAGATATCGTATTCGTGTCTATTGCATCTTTGGTTTCGGTATTTATCCTGGTGCCAATCCTAACACAACCGGATAGCAACTCGGACAGGCATACAATAATGGGGAATGTGATGGCGGGGTTCTCCACGCTGATGCTTATAGTAACAACTATACTATGGTTTCTTTTGCCACAGTTACTCAGCTTGCTTTTCCCGGACTTGGTTTCCCGGCAAAATGGTCTTTTGATACTATTGAGCAGGATTCTGTTGTTACAACCTATTTTTCTTGGGTTTTCAGGGATCTTGGCCAGCGTGACTCAAGTACATGGACGATACCTTCTCTATGCCATTGCTCCGCTGTTGTACAATATAGGTATACTATTTGGCATAGTGGGCCTCTACCCGCTTTTTGGTATGCCGGGAATAGCGTATGGCGTTGTGTTGGGTGCGTTATTGCACATGGGGATACAAGTTCCATTTGCTCTGCGCGTTGGTTACCTGAGACCTGCCGACCTTAGGTTGCGACCAAGGAAGCTCTGGAGAATTATCTCAGTTTCAATACCTCGGACTATCTCTATTTCGGCAAATCAGCTGGCGCTGTTGGTGCTCATAGCCATGGCAGCGACTCTTGGTGCGGGTTCGGTTTCGGTGTTCTCCCTTGCCTTCAATCTGCAGGCCGCTCCGCTCTCCATTATAGGGGCGAGTTATTCGGTAGCCGCATTTCCGACACTCGCACGGTTTTTTTCAAAAGGACAGACTCGTCAATTTTGTGACCAAATTATTACAGCGTCGAGGCATATCATATTTTGGTCTATTCCTCTTATGTCGCTTGTGGTCGTGCTTCGTGCACACATAGTACGTGTAATTCTTGGTTCCGGGTCGTTCGACTGGGCCGACACGCGTCTCACATCTGCGGCCCTTGCACTGTTTATAATATCCCTTACGGCGCAAGCATTGTCATTACTGTTTGTACGAGGCTACTATGCGGCCGGAGAAACGATGAAGCCGTTACTGGTGAATGTCGCTACTGCTGTGGGAGTCGTCGGGGGAGGGTACTGGTTGACCATAGTATTTCAGCAAAACGATGTGTGGCGTTTTTTTGTGGAAGAACTGCTACGTGTTGAAAATATTAGGGGTACCGAGATACTCATGCTCCCGCTCTCATACGCGATATTCTCCGTGGTAAACGTACTCATCTTCTCAATACTGTATGAGCGTGACTTCGGGGTGTTTCGTCGCCGTATTGG
>CEQS01163059.1_pt1 | contig 17873 bp, 11 predicted proteins | sample 530981 | NCBI WGS metagenome assembly CEQS01 (sample SAMEA2621176, study PRJEB7988) | marine metagenome | biome: marine biome (ENVO:00000447); feature: mesopelagic zone (ENVO:00000213); material: "saline water (ENVO:00002010), including plankton (ENVO:xxxxxxxx)" | depth 800 m
TGGAAATTACCGACATGATTGGCAAAATCACCATCAGGAACGAGAAATTAAGCATGGATAACCTGGCCATGAAAATGCTTGATGGTTCTCTAACCATGAGCGGATATTATGAAACCACCAATCCGACTAATCCGACGGTTGATTTTAACTTGGATATGATCGATTTTAATATCCCTAAAACTTATGCAACGTTTAATACCGTTGAAAAAATGGCTCCTGTAGGTGAGAATGCCTTAGGTCGTTTTTCTACCGATATGAAATTTGTTTGCACCCTTGATGGTAAAATGGAACCTATAATGGAAACCATTACGGGTGGAGGACATTTCAAAACGAATGAAGTTCAGATCAAGGAGTCAAATGCTTTGAATCAATTGGCTGATGTATTAAAGAATGACAAGCTTAAAGATCCCAAATTTGAGGACATTAATATTACCTATGAATTTAGAGATGGGCGGGTATATGTGCAACCCTTCGATATTAAGTTGGGTGATTACAAGGCTACTGTGGAAGGGTCAAATGGATTTGATTTAACCCTGGATTATTTGGTAAAAACTAAAATTCCAATGGATGCACTTGGTGATGCCAATAAGCTAGCTAAAGGTTTATTGGGGCAAATTAACAGTGCTACTGGTGCAAACATGAGCATGGGTGAGTCCATTGAAGTAAGTGTTAAAATTGGTGGCACCTCGGATAATCCTAAACTGAAGCCCTCTTTTGGAGATTTAGGCGGAGGTGGTGGTGATGGTAAGCTAACCAAAGAAAAAGCAAAAGAAGAACTTAATAAGCTAAAAGAAGATGCAGAAAAGGCTGCAAGAGAAGAAGCAGCAAAACTGAAAAAGCAGGCTGAGGATTCCATAAGGAATGAAGCAGCAAGGCTGCAGAAACAAGCTGAGGATTCCATAAGAAAGGAAGCTGCAAGATTGCAGAAAGAAGCAGAAGAAGCCGCAAGAAAGGAAGCCGAAAAAGCGGCACAGAAAGCTGCAAAAGAAGCGGAAAAAGAGGCTAAAAAAGCATTGAACAATCTGTTTAAGAAGTAGTTCTATTATTGAGTAGCTAGATTGAGTTTGTAGGGTTGATTTTATGAAGAGAAGAATTCATTCTTTACTTGTATTGGTATTGAGTATTTGGTGTTTCGCGTCTTATTCGCAGGAAGAATGTGATGAAGACGTAAGCCAAAAAGCTGTAAACCTTTGTACAAAAGGAAAGGACAAAAAAAAATATTCCAAGGAGAAGCGGATGGCTTACCTCCGGGATGCTTTGGAAGAAGAAGAGGACTTCGCGGAAGCCAATTTCTTATTGGGAATTGAAACCATAAAAACCGCCATGTATAAGGGGACAGGGCATGGAGCAGCTATTAAATACTTTGAAAAAACAGCAACCCTTTGCCCGGAATTTCATTCCGACATGTATTATTATTTGGGAGCTATTTATTATGGTCGAAATGACTATGAAAATGCCGTGAAGTACCAGGAAAAATTCCTCGACTTTCAGTCCGATGATGGTTCTAAATTTTCCAAGAAGTATGAAACCTACCTGGTACAAACCGAAGAAGATTATAAAACAGCCAAGTTTTTTGCTGATGGTTATGCTCATCCAGTGCCGTTTGACCCGCAGGTAATTAGAGATGTTTCTACAAATGAGGCAGAGGAATATTTGCCGCTGTTATCGCCAGACAACGAATTGTTACTTTTTACAAGAAAATGGGAAGCGCCGGCCAAAAAAGGGTCGTATATCAGTTCGGATCAGCCAACCTATATCGAAAAGTTTTCTATAGCTCGTTTGCTTGATGGGAAATTTGAGAAAGGAGAGCCTATGCCAGAACCATTTAACATCGATGATAAGATTAATTATGGAGGGGTCACGCTCTCACTCAACAACCGACACATGTATCTTACTATTTGTACTCCCTATAATGATAAGGGCACTATTCGAAAGAATTGCGATATTTATCGATCCAATTACATTCATGGCCTGAATAAAGCAACCAATAGGGAAGAAATGCATTGGACCGAGCCGGAAAACCTGGGGCCAAATATTAATACTCCCAGAGGTTGGGAATCTCAGCCTTCATTAAGTTCAGATGGTAAGCATCTCTATTTTGCATCGTACCGGGAGGGAAGTGAGAAGATTGATATTTATATGTCAGAAATGAATGCCGATGGTGAATGGGGCATGGCAAAAAGCCTTGGCCCGCCAATAAATACTCCCGAAAATGATAAGGCTCCTTTTATTCACACGGACTCAAAATCGCTCTATTTTGCATCCAGGGGCCATCAAACCTTTGGTGCATACGATGTCTTTTTTTCAAGGCAAAAGGACGATGGCACCTGGTCTGAGCCCAAGAATGTAGGATACCCGATAAATACAGACGAAGATGAACATGGGTTTATGGTAAGCGCTGACGGCAAGAAGGCATACTATGCTTCCAACCATTTCAAAAACAAACGGACCGTTCTCAATATTTTAAGTTTCGATTTGTACAAAGAAGTACGACCCGATCAGGTGGTAATGGTTAAAGGGAATGTAAAGCAAGAAAATGTTTCGGTCGAAAACAAAAAGGTGTCACTTAAGAATATGAGTACCAAAAAAGTATCGGAATTTGAAATTGAAAGTGATGGAACGTTCGCCGCAGCCATGGTGGTAAAGCCAGGAGATAAAGTGATTATGAAAGTGGAAGGAGACGATGTTGCGTACAACGCCAGGGTTGTAAATGTTCCGGAAGAAGAAGCAGAAGAGGTTTCCACGGAAGCCATTGCCAAACCAATTGCTCAACAACTTGATGTAGTCATTGAAGAAGAAGAGGTAGGGGGCAATTACAAGCTGGAAGATATCCATTATGAAACAAATTCAGCGGAGATTTCTGATCGTTCCCAGGTAATTCTTGACGATTTTGCAGAATATCTAATTAAGAACTCCAGCATTAAAGTGGCTATTCATGGGCATACCGATAACGTTGGTTCGAGTTCTGATAATTTGGCATTATCTACTGATCGTGCTTTCTCAATTAAAACCTATTTACAAAACAAAGGTGTTGCTTCGCAACGACTTACCTTTAAGGGGTTTGGAGATGAAAAGCCAATAGCCGATAATAGTTCTGAGTCAGGGAGGAGCCTTAACCGAAGAACCGAATTCATGATTTTAAGTAAATAATCACCCTATTGTTCATTTAAAAGATAATTTTGCACCCTAATTTTTTAAAGACATGAAATATTTATTGATTCCATTTATCGTTTTTAGTTTGATTTTCGCCTCCTGTGGTTCCGAATCGAATACCGAACCAGTTGCAGCAACCGAAGTTGAGCAGGCATCAGAAAATACTGAAACGGAGGAGTCCCGAGAATCAGGAATTGTTAGCCCAAGTATGTTTGGTGCTGAAATTACAGTGGAAGAAGTCACTTCGAAAGACGAGTTTTTTGAGCAATTAAAAACAACCGATACGTTGAGAGACATTGTAATCAGTGGAAAAATTGCTTCAGTTTGTCAGAAAAAAGGTTGCTGGATGAAGGTGGATCTTGGAGATGAAAGCCTGGTTTTTGTTAAGTTTTTAGATTATGAATTCTTTATGCCTAAGGATTCGGATGGATCACTTGCTATTATGCAAGGAAATGCATATGCTGAAACGGTTTCTATTGAAGAGCGCAAGCATTATGCTGAAGATGCCGGCAAGTCTGAAGAAGAAATAGCTGCGATTACAGAGCCAAAAACTACTTATTCCTTTATGGCAAGCGGAGTAATTCTTAAGGATTACGTAAGAAAGGAACGGACTACTCCAAGCGAAGAAGAGTCAACAGAAGAGGCTGATACTGAAGGATAATTTAATTGAAAATATAAGAAAGGGAAGGCTTCTCAATTGAGGGGCCTTTTTGTTTCTATTTCTTTCTTTTTAATACGCGATCTACTGCGCCAACAATGTCTTTTGAGCCACAACCATATTTATCCAGTAATTCGTCCGGTTTTCCGCTTTGTCCAAATTGATCATTTACCCCAACAAACTCCTGAGGTACCGGGTTTTTTCGGGCCAATACTCCGGCGACTGACTCACCCAAACCTCCAAAAACTTGGTGCTCTTCAGCTGTAACTACACATCCCGTTTTAGCAATAGATTCCAGGATCGCATCTTCATCAATTGGTTTGATGGTATGTATGTTTATGATTTCTGCGCTTATTCCTTTCTTTTCGAGTTCCTCACCGGCTTCAATCGCTTTCCAGACCAAATGTCCGGTCGCAACAATGGTTACATCCGTTCCGGGGTTGATCATTACTGCCTTCCCAATTTCAAATTCTTGATCTTCAGGCGTGAAGTTTGCCACTTTAGGCCTTCCAAACCTAAGGTAGACTGGCCCTTTATGTTTGGCAATTGCTAGCGTTGCAGCCTTGGTTTGGTTGAAGTCGCAAGGGTTAATAACTACCATGCCTGGAAGCATCTTCATCATACCAATATCTTCCAGAATTTGGTGGGTAGCCCCGTCTTCTCCTAGCGTTAGTCCGGCATGAGAAGCACAAATTTTTACGTTTTTTCCTGAATAGGCAATACTTTGTCGTATTTGATCGTACACCCTGCCTGTAGAGAAATTTGCAAAGGTTCCCGTAAACGGAATCTTGTCTCCAATGGTTAGCCCGGCTGCAAACCCCATCATGTTTGCTTCTGAAATTCCCATTTGAAAAAAACGGTCGGGATACTTGTCTGCAAAGTCATTCATTTTAAGCGATCCGGTCAAATCAGCACAAAGTGCTACCACATTTTCATTTTTTTCTCCAAGTTCTGAAAGTCCTTTTCCAAATCCTGAACGGGTGTCTTTATTTCCAGTATTTTCGAATTTTGTCATCGCTTATAAATTTAAAGAAGCAGAACTTCCTTCAATAATTTCAATCTCTTTTTCAATGGTAAACATGGAACTCTTGGCTCCTTTGGGGCGGTACAATACAATGTATTTACCCGGAAGCATATAGTAGCTTTCACGGCTTAAATTCACATTAAGGCGAACTACTAATTCCAATTTTCCGTTTTTTCGCTGGTAGATTTCGCCCATTCCCTTCTGGCCCTTATTAACGGTTAAAAGCCCTGGCGTGGGGATGTTTACCGTGGTTGTATGGCTTTGACTTACAGCAATATCATTAATTCGTAGTCTGGGGTGAGTCAAAACTTCAAGGTCGTAGAATCCGGTGACATATTTCACGGTACTTTTTAATGCCTGGACGTTAATGGTTTCAAAGCTTCCGTGTTTTCTTACTAAGGTCAAAATCTCTTCCCTGGAATTAAATCGCGGCGACTTCAAATAAATAAAGCCTTGCGGAGCGTCAACGGAAAGAATATTGTGTTTTCCGGGAATCATTACTAAACTATCTTTCCTTACCGGTGGTATGGTATGGGCTACCAAATCGTAGGTAAATGAAGCCTCCAGGTCAAGAGTGTCGGGATTTCCATAAGCATTCATGGTATGAACAAAGCTGAAAATTTCCCGCTTGCTACTGTGATCATATAGTGTAACTCCAACATTGGTTTCCGAGGGATTTTTGCCAGCATCTACCAAATTAACCTGGGCCGTTGTTTTGTTAAGCGCTTGAGAGATTACAATTCCCAGCACATTCTTAAATGTAGCTTCATTGTTTACATTATAGAACGTACCCAGGCATTCGAATGACTTCCTAAAATTCATGTCCAAGCCGATACCAATAACGAAGGGCTTAAGAATAATTCCCTTGCGTTGTAATTTCATGGAGATCGTACAGGGGTCTCCACCACATTCTTCAACACCGTCAGTGATTAGAATTATAATATTCCTACAGGTTGAGCAAGGAGTAAAATCACCAGATGCTTTTTCCAGGGTCATAGCAATTGGCGTAGTACCCATTGGAGTAATTTCACCAAGTTTTGTCTTTACTTTTTCATGATTGTTATATGCGAATGGCACCTCAAGTTTGGTATCGTTGCAATCCTGCCCATGGCGATAGTTCTTTTGGTGACCATATACTCGAAGAGCAATTTGCAGGTTTTCGACGCTTTTAAGGCTATCAACAGTCTGGGTAAGTAGTTTCTTCGCAATCTGGTGTTTTCTGCCGTTATTCCAGCTTCCATTCATTGAATTAGAAGCATCATAAATAAAAAGAATTCGGGTTGTAAAGTCAGCGTTTCCCTGCGCAAAGGTGCTTGCAAAGAAGCTGTTTAGCAAAAAGAGAACTACGAGAATTTGTCTTAGCATTAACTACAATTGAATACTAGTAATCGCCTAGAGTTTCTTCAAGCTGTTCCAATGCCTGTGCCAACTGTTCATCATTGGGCGCAACCCCGTGCCATTTGTGGGTTCCCATCATAAAGTCTACACCGTTGCCCATTTCTGTTTTCATGATAATTATAACCGGTTTTTCTTTACCGCAAAGCGCCTTTGCCAGTTTTAAATTGCTCAGCACATTGGTCATATCATTTCCTTCCATTTCAAGTACCTGCCATCCAAAGGCTTCCCATTTGGCTTTCAGGTCACCGAGGCCCATTACGTCATCAACGTCACCATCAATTTGTCGCCTGTTATAATCGACAACGCCAATAATGTTATCTACTTTTTTAGCAGCACCATATATTGCGGCCTCCCATACCTGGCCTTCTTGTAACTCACCATCACCCATAAGTACGTATACCAGGTTTGGATCGTTGTTCAGTTTTTTCGTTGAAGCAGCACCCAGGGCAGCAGATAATCCCTGACCTAAACTACCTGAAGCGATTCTTACGCCAGGTAAACCTTCGTGAGTAGTTGGGTGGCCCTGAAGTCGTGTATCCAGTTTTCTAAACGTAGCTAATTCCTTTACCGGGAAATACCCGTTTCGGGCAAGAACCGAATACCATACAGGACTTATATGTCCATTGGATAAAAAGAAAAGATCCTGTCCAACGCCATTCATGTCCCAATTTTCAGGGCTGTGGTTTAGAATTTCTCCATACAACGCAACCAGAAAATCCGTACAGCCTAAAGAACCTCCCGGGTGTCCAGAACTAACGGCATGCACCATTCTTACAATATCTCTTCGGGTTTGGCTTGCTAGTCTTTCTAAGTGCTGTATATCTGCCATGAATAAGCTGTGTTTTTTGCGAAATTAAGATATCTGCAGAGCCCGTTGTTCCAGTGTTGAAAACTGCTGATAAGTATACAAAAAAAGAGGGCGAAGCCTCTTTTGTACTTAAGTTATTTAGCAATACAGCGTCCCAATTTAATAGTCTTCTTTTTTTGGCCAAGAATAATGAAGCCCGGATCATCATCTAATGGTACACATCTTCTAACCTGAGTGAAAGTGGCCTCTTCTTTAACATTGTATTAATATTTTCTGCTCAAGTTACCTTCGTTATCAATTCTTGCTAAACAGGTAACAGCATTGTCACCACCTTTCTTTGATTTTACGATTTTTTTTGGGTTATATTCAGTATGATTTTTCAAATGATCGTTATACAATATATAGATATTACCATCCTTCGTAGTGTAATTATAAGAACTAAATGGACTAGCGTTATTAATGGCCTCTTGATCCAAATGCAAAGTGTTAATACCATTATACCCACCCCATGGATTACTAAACGCACTTCCTAACCTATTAAACATTGCTTCAAATCCATAAGGACTTGAACTAGTAGATGTATAGTTATATTTAGGAACCCGCGAAATCCACAATACATTACCTTCAAAGTCTAATTTTATAACCATCACATCCATAAAATTATAGTGATATGTTGTATTAGAAGATCCGGAGGCGGAGTAGGAGCTTAACACAGTTATATGGAATTGTTCACTCACTATAAAAATAGCCTCATCATTAACCTCTATGTTTCGGATATCATAATTTCTAAACTCAACCTCTTTGCCTGTTTCTTCCTTCTTATTAGCTCGTTTTTCGCTTTTTTCTGAACTGAATCGAGTTATCTCATCTACGGTAAATTCGTAATGCTTTATATCCATTAATCCTTGAACTTCAATATCTTCCCTTACCATGAAAATTCCATTTGCAGCATTTTCAGATTTTGTGCTATAAAAACCTGCTAAAATGAGTCCATTATCAGGTGCAAATGTCAATTGAATATCAGAAGTATGATACCCGCCTAATTCTAATTGATAACGGGTTACTTCTCCATTACGCAGGACGGCAGCAGTATAAAAAACATTAGGCTTTCCTTTCTCACGATCTTCACTATCTTTTACCCTTCTTGCAACAATAGCAGCATCACCATTTGCATTGAATTTGAAGTCCATGGTATTCAGCGCCTCATTATTTTCAAGTTCGATTTGGTCTGTGTAGACTTCGTTTAATTCTGTGTCCAATATTTTTAGTTCATACCAAAATTTGGTTAAATCAGTAGTGCCATTATTATGCCCCACATAGAGCCTAGAGTAATCCGGTGAAACTTCTATGTCTTCTGTTTCCTTATTAGCGCTTCTTAGAAAATTCATCTTTGTTATTAATTTGGGATCTCCTTCCTTAGACAAAGATTCTGGATCAATAGCTTGAACATAGTAGTAGAATTTTTCTTCGTTTTCTTCTTTTATTTTAGATAGGACAAATATTTTATCACCTAATCTAAAAATCCTTTCATAATAAAATCTCCCTTTTTTAGCCTTATGCTCAATTTAAACAGTACTTCTTGAAGCTTCATTCAGTTTTATATCTGTTTTAAGCAAGTTTACTTCAACGCCATCCTTCCACAGATGAACCAAGGATCCGTTTCCAAAATCATAAGTATTTATAAATTTTCCTTTGGGGACTTTTATAAACCCTCCCCATTCTACCACCGCTAGATTGTTATTGGATTGGCTAATTGAAGTTAAGTTAATTCCCAATGCGATAAGAATCAATGTAATGGACTTTTTTATACGATGCCAATTTAATGGTGAATATGCAAGTAATAAAAAAGGTATTTGTCTATATGGAGCTTATTCTTCTTTAGTTGTTACACGTGCCAGCTTAAATTTCTTCTTTTTCTGAGCAATAATCATAAATCCTGTATCTTCATCCAAGGCAGCACTTTGTTTCACCTTTGTAAATAAAGCTTCTTCAGCAACATTATAAAGGTAACCTCGCTTCATGTTTCCTTCATTATCAATTTGAGCTAAACAAGTAACTGACTTTTTACCACCCCATGGGGTTTTAAGAATTCTGCGTGGGTTATATTCTATGTGATTTCCAATATGATCATTGTATAATAGATAAACACTATTTGAATTGTAGTCATAGTTAAAGGAACTATAGCGTCCACCATCATTTTTGGAATAGTTGTACTTGGGAACCCGTGCCATCCATTCCACCTCTCCTTCAGTAGTAAATTTAAGGGCCATTACATCCATATAGTAATAGTGGAACGTAGTTGTTACCATTCCATTTGAAGAACGGTTAACCTCAACACGCATCCAATATTGTTCAGCTAAAAGGAATACCCCATTATCGGTTTCAAACAAATCATGAATGGTATAGTCGTTTAATTCAATTTCACGTCCTTTATCCTCTTTCTTTTTGGCCTTTTTTTCCTGTCTTTCAGATGCAAATTTCATGATTTCTTCGACGGTAAACTCTTTGTACATGGTTTCTCCCAATTCATCTCCACTTATATCTTCTCGAATGAAGAAAACCCCATTAACACGATTTGCAGCATTTGGGCTGTAGTATCCTGATATAATCAAGTCCCCATTTTTACCGAACGTAATTCCCGCGCCTGAAATAAAATTACTACCCAAGTCCACCTTATACCTTTGGACTTCTCCGTTTCTCATAACTGCCGCAGTATAATAATAGTTAGGTTTATCCTTTTCACGATCTTTCTTTTCAATCACTCTTTTTGCCAGAACTGCTACATCTCCATTTTTCCAAAAATCAATATAGGCCGTATTTAGGGCTTCGTCGTTTTCTATTTCAATCTTGTCAGCATAGATGGATTCAAGTTCAGCATCGAAAATTTCCAATTCGTACCAGAATTTTTTTAGATCTCGTGTTCCATTATTGTGTCCAAAGTACATTTTGGAATAATCAGGAGAAACAACAAAATCTTCTATTTCTTTAAAAGAACTTCTTAAAAAGGTCATTTCACCAACCTGGACCGGTTCTCCTACAATTTCTAATGAATTGGGATCTATGGTTTGAACGTAATAGTAAAACTTCTCTTCCTTTTTTACTTTAATTTTACTCATTAGGCAAAGTTTATCCCCAAGCCTGAAGATACTTTCAAAGTAATATTTTCCTTTTCTGGCGGCATGTTCAATTTTAAGTTCCCTTTGCTTTATTAAATTCATGTTTCCAGTAGTACTAATGATATGAAGTTCAACTCCATCTCTCCATACATTCAAATACAAGTCATCGGTGAATCGTTGAGTTCCCCAAAAAATGCCAGGAGCTACTTTCATTTCAGTACCCCATTGGATTTCAGCCCAGTCCAACTCTGATTGTTGAGCAAATAAATTAGTAGATAGAATTATTGTAATGATTGCAATAAGAATTTTGTTCATCAGAATTGTTTTTTATAAGCTTAATTATTTTGTGGTGACCAATGTATCAAAAAATAGCTTCACTTAGCTCTACTATTAGCCATATTTATTATAAAGGGTTTGACCTCAGAAGCACTAACCTTTTAAATAATGAATTAGTAGCAGTTTAAATACCAAGATACAGCTACTTTTGCCCACTTATCTAAAATCCCAGAAAATGGCTTTGAAGTGTGGTATCGTTGGACTTCCAAATGTAGGAAAATCAACTCTTTTTAATTGTTTAAGTAGCGCTAAAGCACAATCGGCTAACTTTCCATTTTGTACCATTGAACCTAACGTTGGTGTCATCACGGTTCCGGACAATCGGTTAACTGCACTTTCAGAGCATGTCAATCCCGAAAAAATTGTTCCTACAACCGTTGAAATAGTAGACATTGCCGGATTGGTAAAGGGTGCGAGTAAGGGAGAAGGGCTTGGAAATCAATTTTTGGGAAACATTAGAGAGTGTGATGCCATCATTCATGTGTTACGGTGTTTTGAGGATGGTAACATTGTACATGTTGATGGGTCGGTTGACCCGGCAAGGGATAAAGATGTAATTGACACTGAACTACAACTAAAAGACCTTGAAACGGTTGAGAAGAACCTAGAAAAGGCCAAGAAAATGGCGCGCACCGGTGATAAAATGTTCAAAAAATCGGTTGAAGTATTAGAAATGTATCAGTCTCACCTTGAACAAGGTAAGTCAGCCCGTTCATTGGAACTTGATGATAAGGCGAAGGAGTTGGTAAGTGATATGATGCTACTGACTAATAAACCGGTTCTATATGTGTGTAATGTCGATGAAGCTTCTGCGGTTTCGGGTAATGCTTTTACGCAAAAAGTCGAAGAACTGGTAGCTGACGAAAAATGTGAGGTTATTTACCTCTGTGCCTCAATAGAGTCTGATATTTCAGAGTTTGATACTTATGAGGAAAAACAAATGTTTTTGGAAGAAATGGGATTGTCAGAACCCGGTGTTAATACACTTATAGCAAGCGCTTATAAACTCCTGCAATTGGAAACCTATTTTACGGCAGGGGTAAAAGAAGTTAGGGCCTGGACAATCCATAAAGGGATGACTGCTCCTAAAGCCGCAGGAGTAATTCATACTGATTTTGAAAAAGGATTTATACGCGCCGAAGTCATTAAGTATGACGATTTTGTTCAACTGGGTTCTGAAAGCGCCTGCCGCGACGCAGGGAAACTTCATGTTGAAGGAAAGGAATACATTGTTGAAGATGGTGATATCATGCATTTTAGATTCAACGTATAGAATTGGTTTTGATGTTGATCTAAAACGACAAGCTTAACCAAAGGTTCGACAAAAAACAGAATCATTTTTTGGTTAAAAACCTTGTTGAAAACCGAACTCGAAAACCGAGGACCAACCTAGCCTTTCGTATAAATTTATAGGCTCATAAGTATTTTTATTAATCACAACTTTTTGCACGTTATATGGCGGAAGAAGTAACCTATAATGAGTCGAATATTCGTTCCCTCGATTGGAAGGAACACATCCGTATGCGCCCCGGAATGTACATTGGGAAAACGGGTGATGGTTCGGCTGCTGATGATGGTATTTATATCCTGGTAAAAGAGGTTATCGACAACTGTATCGATGAATTTGTAATGGGGAACGGAAAGAATGTTGACGTTTCCATTAAGGATGGTAAAGTAAAGGTTAGGGATTATGGACGAGGAATTCCCCTGGGAAAGGTTATTGACTGTGTTTCCAAAATAAACACAGGTGGCAAATACGATTCAAAAGCATTTAAAAAATCCGTCGGACTAAACGGAGTGGGAACTAAGGCGGTAAATGCTTTATCTGATCACTTTACTGTGGAGAGTATACGAGAAGGAAAGCTTAAGAAGGCAGTTTTTGAGCATGGAGAATTAATTGATGACGCACCCATTGAATCATCTTCCATTCGGCATGGAACGCGAATTTCTTTTATACCGGATAATACCATTTTCAAGAACTTTAAATTCAGAGGCGAATACGTAAAAAACATGCTGTTGAACTATGCATACCTCAATCGGGGGTTAAAAATGCATTTCAATGGTGAAGAGTTTTATTCCGAAAATGGGTTGCTTGATTTATTGAAAGATAAACTTACCGCAGAACCCTTGTATCCAATTGTTCATTTGGTTGGTGAAGATATTGAAGTGGCTATAACACATACGGCTAGTTATGGAGAGGAACTCTATTCATTTGTAAACGGACAATACACTACCCAGGGAGGTACACATCAAGGTGCCTTTCGTGAAGCCTATGTAAAGGTAGTTCGCGAATTTTTTGGAAAGAGCTACGAAGCGGTAGATGTACGTTCGGGTTTGGTTGCAGCCATTAGTGTGAAAGTAATTGAACCCGTTTTCGAATCTCAAACCAAGACCAAACTGGGAAGCAACGAGGTGGAGCCAGGAGGGCAATCTATGCGTGCTTTTGTTGGAGATTTTTTAGCCAGGGAACTGGATAATTTTCTACACAAGCACCCGGAAGTGGTTGAACCGATCCAAAAGAAAATTCAGCAGAGCGAAAGGGAACGAAAAGACATGGCCGGTATTCGAAAACTGGCCAAAAAGAGAGCGAAAGAGGTTTCACTACACAACAAGAAATTGCGCGATTGCAAAGTTCATTTGAACGATTCCAGAGACAATGAACGAAAAATTGAAACGACCATTTTTATAACCGAGGGAGATTCAGCAAGTGGATCCATTACAAAAGCCAGGGATGTACAAACTCAGGCCGTTTTCAGTTTAAAAGGAAAACCCTTGAATTGCTTTGGGCTTACTAAAAAGATCGTGTACCAAAACGAAGAATTCAACTTTCTTCAGGCAGCGCTAAACATTGAAGATGGTATCGATGGTCTTCGGTACAATCAAATCGTAATTGCAACCGATGCTGACGTGGATGGTATGCACATTCGATTGCTAATGATTACTTTCTTTCTACAGTTTTTCCCGGATTTGGTCAAGGCCGGTCATTTGTATGTGTTGGAAACCCCCTTGTTTCGTGTAAGAAATAAACAGGAAACCATTTACTGCTACTCCGAAGAAGAAAAGGAGAGAGCCATAGAAAAACTAAAAGGCAAACCTGAGATTACACGATTCAAAGGATTGGGAGAAATATCACCCAATGAGTTCAAGGAATTTATAGGTGAACATATTCGGCTTGATCCGGTGATTATCGGGAAGGAGACAGGGATTGACCCCTTGCTTTCATTCTATATGGGAAAAAACACACCCGACAGGCAGAAGTTTATCATAGAAAACCTAAAGGTTGAAAAGGATTTAGTTGAAGAGTGACCAATAGATCAATCAATATTACAATGTATAAGGCACTCGCATTATTCCTTACCTTTTCTGCTTGTTTAGTTCTTGAAACTGATCTGAATGCTCAGGATCAGGGAAGAATTTATTTTGATAAGAAGTGGGAAGAAACCAAAACCAAGAGTAGGACTTTGTATGTTAGAAAATGGAAAAAACTTGGAGATGAGAAGTACCTTATAAATGACCATTATTTGGATGGAACCCTTCAAATGAAAGCCATTTCGAGTTCATTTAGGAATCCTTTGTATTACTCCGGAAAGGTCACCACTTATTTTGAAAATGGAAAGGTCAATTATTTGCATAGATATCGAAATGGTAATATAGATGGAGAGTCAAGAATATATTACGAAAGCGGTAAATTAAAAGAATTGGGCCATTACGAGGGGGGAGATAGAGAACAAGAGTGGATTGGATTTTATGAAGATTCTACAGTCAATTGGAAAGGAACGTATGATGACGACCAACAGAAAGGAGAGTGGATGTGGAATTATAAAAATGGTCAACCCCGGCAAATTGGATTTTATAATCAGGGGAAAAAAGTTGGAGATTGGAAAGGTTATTTCCAAAGTGGATTGCCGCATTACTTGGTTCAGTATAACGACGAAAGCTTATATCAGGGAGAAGTGTGGTTTAAATATGAAAATGGGAATTATAAAGTCAAGGGCCAGTATAGTAATGATTTAAAAGATGGTGACTGGGTCTCATATTATAAAAACGGTCAGGTTAAGTTGGAAGGAAGATTTGATAAAGGCGTTCGGGTAGGGGTATGGAAAGGCTATTATTCAGATGGTTCAATTGAGGTTAGTTTATCATACGTTAATGGTAAATTAATGGGAGATGCCATATGGTATCATCCTTCCGGAGCAATTTCGGTTCAGGAGCAATACGGTCAAAAAAAGATGAAAAAAGTCTCTATCTATGATCGCGATGGAAAAAAAGCAAAAAGTGAATCGTTGTATAACGCACCGAACGTTAAGCCAATTAATTTATGTAAGCAGTTAAATAGGAGATTGGGAGAAATTGTAAAACCTGAAGGAGTAAAAAAATTAAAGTTGGAAGTACGAATAAATGAGAAAAATGAGTTCCTGGGTTTTAGTATTTCGGATTCAGCTAAATGGACAAAGTATTATGGTTCAGTGTCCGGCGTTTTGAATTCAATTCAATGGGAGTCAAGAGTTATTATGGGCCAGCCACGCGAATCAATTGAGTATTATAATTTTTTGATAGTAGAAGGTAAACTTACCCCATCGTACCTTCGGTATAGATCTCCTTATACCAGATATGGATTAATGCCTGAACATTATGAACCGGAACTGGTAGCCGATGAGTATATTGAAGATCTAAAATCGAGAGAGGTGTATACAATAGTTGAAAACATGCCCAAATATCCGGGAGGTGAGGAGGCTATGTATCAATACCTGGCAAAAACAGTAAAGTATCCTCCAATGGCTAAAGATGCTGGAATTCAAGGGATTGTATACGCAACTTTTGTGGTCAGGCGTGATGGGCGGGTGGTAGATATTCGAGTTCTTCGTGGAATAGGAGGCGGTTGCGATGAAGAAGCTATAAGGGTTATTGGGCAGATGCCAAAATGGAAGGCTGGAACTCAGAGAGGAAGACGAGTGAGTGTTCAATATAATTTACCAATTCGGTTTATTTTGAGGGGGTAGTAATTTGAAAGGAATGTCAATAAAGCAATTAATTATTTCATTTACCTTCTTTCCGCAATTGGTTTGTATTTCACTTTTTGCCCAAAACCAAACCGAAAAAGATTCAATGGTATTGGAGATTCCTCTTCAGGAAGTAATTACACAGGACGATATTGATTCGGATGATGAGGTATTTACTTTCGTCGAAAAAATGCCTGAATTTCCAGGAGGGGATGATGGTTTGTATAAGTTTCTGGGGGATAATATTCAATACCCTGCCGAAGCTAAAGAGCAGGGAATTGAAGGTATTGTTTATGTAACTTTTGTCATAAAAGCCAACGGAAAGGTTACCGATGTTGAAGTTTTACGGGGAATAGGTGGAGGCTGTGATAAAGAGGCAAAAAGAGTCATAAAGAAGATGCCTAACTGGACACCCGGAACGCAGCGAGGTAGAAATGTAAATGTTCAATTTAACCTACCACTAAGGTTTCAGCTTAGCGGAGATAAAGAATAAGTAGAAGAATAATTTATGTCTGATATACCGGAAGACAACTTAGAGGAAAAAGACGAGGAGTTTGAGCCAATTGAAGAATTGGAAGAGGGAGAAACAGTTACCCATATTTCGGGTATGTACGAGACCTGGTTTTTGGATTACGCTTCCTACGTAATTCTGGAACGGGCTGTACCCCACATTAATGATGGATTAAAACCCGTACAGCGTAGAATTCTTCATTCATTAAAGGAGCTGGACGATGGCCGCTACAATAAAGTAGCTAATGTAGTTGGAAATACCATGAAATACCATCCGCATGGAGATGCTTCTATTGCTGATGCATTGGTGGCTCTCGGGCAAAAAGATCTGCTAATTGATACTCAGGGAAACTGGGGAAATACCATGACCGGGGATCGGGCAGCAGCACCACGGTACATCGAAGCGCGTCTGTCCAAGTTTGCATTAGAAGTTGTATTTAATCCAAAAACCACTGAATGGTTAGCATCTTATGATGGCAGAAACAAGGAACCAGTAACACTTCCGGTTAAATTTCCTTTGCTATTGGCCCAGGGGGTTGAAGGAATTGCCGTTGGGCTTTCCTGTAAAATTGTTCCGCACAACTTCATAGAATTAATCGATGCCTCTGTAAAAGTATTGCAGGGTGTTAGCCCCAAGATCTATCCCGATTTTCCAACCGGTGGAATGGCGGATTTCGGCAATTACAATAACGGTGCCCGAGGTGGCAAAATTCGGGTTAGAGCAAAAATTTCGGCTCAGGACAAAAAGACCTTGCTCATTTCGGAATTACCATTTAATGTCACCACGAGTAACCTGATCGATTCCGTTGTAAAAGCCAATGAAAAAGGAAAGATTAAGATCAAAAAAATTGAGGATAACACATCCGATAAGGTTGAAATTTTGGTGCATTTGGCTCCCGGAGTTTCACCAGACAAAACCATTGACGCCCTTTATGCTTTTACCGATTGCGAAATATCAATTTCTCCCAATGCCGTAATCATTGAAAACGATAAACCACGGTTTGTATCAGTTACTGAAATATTAAAAGCTTCAACTGAGAACACCAAGAACCTGTTGAAGCTTGAGCTCGAAATCAGGAAGGGAGAGCTTAACGAACAATGGCATTACGCCAATTTAGAGCGCATATTTATTGAGAATAAAATCTACATTGAATTCGATGGACTTTCCTACGATGAGGCCATCACCGTTACCCATAAGTTACTTAAGCCACACATTAAACATCTTAGGCGAGAAATAACCGATGACGATGTTAAGAAACTGATGGAAATAAGGATGCGTCGAATTACCAAACACGACGCAGACAAAGCCAACGATGTAATTGCAGGTTTGGAAGAAGAACTTAAACAGGTTCAGTTTAATCTAGATAACCTTACCGATTATGCCATTGATTACTTCAAAAGCTTGAAAAAGAAATATGGAGAAGGTCGTGAGCGTAAGACTGAGATAAAGAACTTCGAAGACATTGTGAAGTCCAAAGTTGCGGTTGCCAACGTAAAACTTTACGTAAACCGGGCAGAAGGGTTTATTGGCTCTGGATTAAGAAGATCCGATTCTGAGTTTGTAACCGAATGTTCCGATATTGATGACATAATTGTCATTAGAAAAGATGGTGTATTAATTGTCACCAAAATTTCCGACAAATCCTTTGTCGGTAAGGATATACTGCACGTCAACGTGTGGAAGAAGGGTGACGAAAGAACCATTTACAACCTGATTTATTTGGATGGGAAATCCAGGTATGCCATGGTTAAGCGATTTGCGGTTAAGTCCATTACTCGTGATAAGGAATATCATTTAACAGCCGGAGCAGCCAAATCGAAGGTTCTTTACCTAACCGCAAACCCCAATGGGGAAGCGGAAACCATAAAA
>CEQS01071844.1_pt1 | contig 17684 bp, 11 predicted proteins | sample 530981 | NCBI WGS metagenome assembly CEQS01 (sample SAMEA2621176, study PRJEB7988) | marine metagenome | biome: marine biome (ENVO:00000447); feature: mesopelagic zone (ENVO:00000213); material: "saline water (ENVO:00002010), including plankton (ENVO:xxxxxxxx)" | depth 800 m
ATAATTTCAAGATATCAATAACTTCCTTTGCAAGTCTAAAGGAGTGATTCTACAGCTATAACAATGGAGGCAGAATCGTATCGAAGGGTGTACAAACCTAATCCACTCAAAAATTTGAAAATTGGCTAGTCTTCGATACAATTTCTTCTCCCGATTGCAATCGGGATCGAAATCACTCAGACTGACAATTTTCGTTCAATAGATATATGCTATCGTAATACTACGTCTTTAATCACGGCTTTACCATAGTGATCATTAACCTTTTCTATAATCAGGGATTTACCGTAACTCAATTCCTGGCGAAGAACGGGACTGTCTACTTTTAAATATAGTTTCTCATTTTTTATAGCCAGTTGAACGGTGTGTTTATCGATCATACTGCCCATTAGTTTCTCCCAACTTTGGCGTAATTCTGTTTCTTGCACCTTATCTTCAATCTGGTAGCTTTTAAGCATTTTTTGAATAAGGTCCTTAATGGTATATTCGTTCTTGCTACTCATGGTTCTGAACCCCGCCTTCAATTACGTCAAACAATTGATACGCTTTTTTTATTTTTTTTAAAATCGGTTTTATTCTCTCCATGTTGGTATCGGTTATAAAGATTTGCCCAAAATCATCGGTGCTCACCATTTCAATGATTGCCTCTACCCTTTTGCTATCCAGCTTATCAAATATATCGTCCAACAGCAACAGTGGCATGGTACCTTTCTTAAGCCTGATAAACTCAAATTGGGCAAACTTAAGAGCGATTACAAATGATTTTTGCTGACCCTGAGAACCAAATTTTTTAAGGGGGTATTTGTCAATCTCAAAGGTAAGGTCATCCTTATGAATTCCTTGTGTGGTATATCTAAGTGCCTGATCCTTCCCCAGAAATTCCTCTAGTAACTCCTGTAGGTTCTTTTCGTTCATTGCAGAACTATACTTCAGATTAACGTTTTCTGCATTTTCGGTTATTTTCTTGTAATGCTTTTGAAACAGTGGAATGAACTCTTCCAGGAAATTATGACGTTCCCTGTGAATTGGCTCACCAAAGGTGATTAACTTTTCGTTCCAAATGGCCAGACTATCTGCATCAAAATTTCGATTCTCCGCAAACGATTTTAACAGGGCATTACGTTGGGAAAGTGCTCGCTGGTAATTCAGCAAATTATCCAAATAGGATTTATTGAACTGAGCAATAACACCATCAACAAACTTCCTTCTTGACTCACTTCCATCAGTAATTAAAAAGCTATCCGCAGGTGATATCATTACCAACGGAATGCGACCGATATGCTCCGATAGCTTTTCGTATTCCTTTTTGTTTCGCTTGAATTGCTTTTTCTGCCCTTTTTTTATACCACAGAAATAATTCTCATCCTTTTTGCTTCGAACAAACGTTCCTTGAATAACAAAAAAACTCTGGTCGTGTCGTATATTTTGACTATCAATCGGATTGAAAAAACTCTTGCAAAATGCCAGGTAATAGATCGCATCTAATACGTTGGTCTTTCCCTGGCCATTTTCACCAATAAAACAATTTACATTTGAGTTTGGCTCTAAAACAGCCTCCTCATAATTCTTGAAATTAACTAAAGAAAGGGATTTTAAAATCATAATAATTAAGACTTCCAAAAGTAGAAATTAAAGCCCCTAACATTTGAAAAGTATGCTTTATAAAATGAGGTCCATGTTTCTTTTTCCATCGCTTAATTATAGTCGCACAACAATGGATTAAAAAAGTATATTTGCCGCTTCAAAATTTAGAGTAAAATGTCGAAGAAAAAACACGACGAAGAAGAGGTAATTGTTGATATAGGCGGAAGCTATAACAAAGCAGAACAGTTTATTGAAAACAACAAACAAACCATTACCTATGTGGTAGCTGCTATTTTGGTGGTAGTTGGAGGTTATTTTGGATATACCAAACTGTATGTTGAACCTTTGGAACTAGAAGCTGCCGAACAAGTATGGAAGGCTCAGTCTTACTTTGATCAAGACTCATTGGACCTTGCCATGTACGGAGATGGAAACTACATGGGGTTTGAAGAAATTGCTGATGAGTACGGTGCAACCAAAACGGGTGCCATGGCCAATTACTACATGGGTGTTATTTTACTTCGAAAAGGAGAATATGAAGATGCTATTGATTACCTAAATAACTACAGCGGTAATGATATAATTATTAGTGCTGTGGCTTTGGGAGCAATTGGCGATGCTTATATGGAATTGGATAGCCCGGACGAAGCGTTAAACTATTACAAGCAGGCTTCTCAAAAAAATGCCAATGATTTTACGTCGGCCCTTTACTTAATGAAGGCTGGAAAAGTTTCAGAAGCGCTCGGTGACTATAACGACGCCGTTGGGTTTTACCAGGAAATTAAAGATAACTACCCGGACACCAAAGAAGGCCGTGAAGTGGAAAAATACCTGGCTCGCGCTCAAACGTTGGCTGCTAATTAGTATTTAAATACATTATGATATTGAAAAAGGCTTTCGAATTCGAAAGCCTTTTTTGTTGGTATGCTTTTGATTAGAACCAGTCAATTGGAATTCAATTAGAACTAAACGTTGTAATCTATTTGTAATGTTGACCTAATCAAATTGTAGCTTATTAAAGCGATTAATCGCTAACATATTCTTTATATTCGTTAGCACTTTTTTTCAACCGTTTTCTTTTCGAGGTAGAAAACCTAAAACTATTGTTATGAAATTGATTAAATCCCTGTCCGCAGTAAGCTGCTTATTCCTGTTGTTAAATGGCTATTCACAATCTCCGGGAAGTGGTTACGCCATTGACTTTGACGGTTCGAATGATAAGGTTACTATTCCGTATACTTCTGCGATAAGTGGATTAACCACTGAACTTACCATTGAATTTTGGGTTAAACCTACCTCTACTGCCATAGCTGCATCGTATGCTGGTTTGGTATGTAAATATTACACCAGTGCTGATGCTTCTAATTCATTCGTATGCGACATGCAATCGGGTGTTTTTAAATTTATGCTTCGGGAAAGCGATAATACAGAGGTTTGGCTAAACACTTCATACACGGCAACTGCCGACACCTGGTATCATGTCGCTTTTACGGCAGATGGATCCAATCTGAAAGCATATATCAACGGTGTACAAAAAGGGTCTAGTGTATCCTATGATGGAACGATAGAACAGGCGTCGCGAATTACCACTATTGGCACCTATAGAAATGACGATACGTGGGGAGTAGCGGATGTTACGATGGATGAGGTTAGAATCTGGAAAAAAGGACTTAGCCAGACAACCATACGGGATTGGATGTGCCGTAAGGTTACTTCTTCCCATACCAATTACAGCGATTTAAATTCGTATTATAAGTTTGATGAAAATACCGGCTCCACAGCTTATGATTCTTCAGGAACCAACCATGGTACCTTGACCAATAGTCCTGCATATGTACTTTCCGGAGCGGCCATCGGAAATGAAAGCACGTATTCTTATGGCAGTGGAAACTCCACCTCCGTCACTGAAACCCATTCCGATGGCAGTAGTTTCAAAATTGACAATTTTACAGGAACACCTGATGGGGCCCAAGTATACTTGGTAACTGCTACCCCAAATTCTACAACTGAATCGTTGAGCGGAGCACTGGAATCTACAAGGTACTATGGAACTTTTGTCGTTGGTGGGACTTCACCTACCCATACTGTTACCTATGATTATACTGGTAATACCAATATTACAGGAGGATCAGAATCTCAAGCGGTTTTAACTTCCCGAGCTGAAAACTCGACCACCAGCTGGACAAAATTGACCAACAGCTTCGATCTGAATACTTCTACTGATGTCATTACGCAGTGTAATGTTTCAACGAGTCAAGAATACGCCGGTGGATTTGATGCTGTTCTACAAGAGAGACCTGGGAGTGGGTATGCTTTAGATTTTGATGGAACAAATGATTATATAGATGCTGGGTCTTCGATAACAAGTAGTCTTGATGATTTTACCCTCGAATGTTGGATGTATTATGATGGAGGATCAAAGCAATGGTTTTTATCCTTTGATCAAGGGGGTAATTATGCTGAAAGAATGCAGGTAGAGGTTAATTCAGGAGCCATTTATTTTGGTTGGCAAAGCACCTCCAACACAACTTCTTGGACTTCGTTCAGCGGAGGATCTATTTCTACGAGTATCTGGTACCATGTTGCTGTTACCAATAGTAGTACTTCAGGAAAATCGATTTATGTTAATGGAGAATTAGAAGCCACTAATTCAAGTACGCTGTCCCCCTCCGAACTTAGTGGTACAGTGAAATTTGATATAGGTAGATTATATCATACATCAAATAATTTCTATTTTGATGGAAAGCTTGATGAAGTAAGGGTTTGGAATAAAGTACTTACCCAAACCGAAATTAGAGATTGGATGTGTAAAAAAGTCACTTCATCTCACCCACAATACTGTAAACTAGTATCTTACTACCGATGTGATGAGAATACTGGAACCACATTGACCGACTATGCAGGAAATAATAATGGATCATTAATAAACGGTCCTACTTATAGCCTATCAGGTGCACCGGTTGGAGACGAAAGCACTAATTCATATGGTTCAGGAAACTCAACTTCCGTTACTGAATCACATTCTGATGGGAGCTCTTTTAAAATTGATAATTTTTCTGGAACACCTGATGGTGCCCATGTTTATCTAGTCAACGAAGCGCCGAACTCAACCACCGAGAGCTTAAGTGGGGCGTTAGAATCAACTCGCTATTATGGAACTTTTGTAGTTGGAGGAACTTCACCAACTCACTCGATTACTTACAATTATAGTGGTAATACCAATATAACCGGAGGAACTGAATCAGATGCAAAATTGACTAACCGTGCAGATAATTCTGGAACAAGCTGGAGTACCTATTCTTCCTATTTTGATTTGGATCAGGATAATAATAAAATTTCTAAATGTGGACAAACGGCTAATAAGGAGTATGCTGCAGGTTTTGATAACACTACACTTCAAGAAAGACCTGGAAGTGGGTATGCCTTAACATTTGATGGAACAAATGATGTTGTCGACATAGGAGACAATATTGAAGGGCTCTCTACAATGACTATAGAAACATGGGTATATTATTCATCTAGTGGTTCTGACAGTTATGATGAAATATTTTCTAAATCATTTGTAAACTCCTTAAATATTAATAGAGGTGGGAGCGATAAACTATGGTTTCATCTTGGAACTGGTAGTGCTTGGTTTGATGGTGGGAAAATTTTATCTACTACATCTATTGCTGAAGATACATGGACACACGTTGCTGTTACTTGGGATCAATCAAGCACTACAGTAAAGATGTACATCAACGGAGTTTTAGATAAAACAAGTACTCATACTCACTCTGGAGGAAGTGTAATGGGAAGTAACGCCAATAAACGAGGCATAGGTGGATATTCACCTGCTTCTACCGAAAACTTAACAGGTTCTTTGGATGAATTGAGGGTTTGGAATAAGGTACTTACAGCTGCTGAGATTCAAGCGAATATGTGCAAGAAGGTCACTTCATCTGATGCTAATTATTGCAATCTGATCGCCTATTATCGATTTGATGAAAATACAGGAAGTACACTTTATGATTATGCAGGGAACGCGAACGGAACGCTTACTAACGGTCCTACTTATGGCCTATCAGGTGCGCCGGTTGGAGACAATGCAAGCTATGTTACTTCAGTTACCAGTAGCAGTTCTCTTAGTCTTGCTCATGCCGATGGTCCTCAAATGAATGTTGATGTAACTTCAGGTACAGCTGATTTATTAGCCCTGTATAGAGTTGATGAGGCACCAAACGTTACAACAACACCATCTGGGGTGACAGAAGTATCTGGTAGCCATTACTATGGTGTTAAAGCGTTTGGAAGCTCTAGTTTGGTATACCAGGTAGAATATAATTACAATGGACACGAAAATGTTACAGCCTCCGATGAAGACAGCCTTAAATTGTGCTCGAGAGCTGACAATTCTACAGCTAGCTGGACCCTGGAATCAGCAACCCTTAATACAACCTCAAATACACTTACCCTAGGCGGGCAGACCGGAACTCAATTTATAATGGGAAGTTCAAATGGGCACATCTTACCCATAGAATTGTCCTGGTTTTCGGCACAAAAGCAAAACGAATCGGTTTTACTTTCCTGGGTGACCGAATCGGAAATTAATAACGATTACTTTGAGGTACAGCGATCTTCTGACGGAAGTAATTGGGAAGGATTGGAAAACTTAAAGGGTGCGGGAACTTCTTCAGGTCGGCTATCCTACGAAAGAACCGATGAATCACCGTTGAGCGGAATATCTTACTACCGATTGAAGCAGGTAGATTTTGATGGACAATCAACGTACTCTGATGTAATTAGCGTAGATTTTAACCTGCAATTGGATAAAAGCATGAAGATCTATCCAAATCCTACTTCCAGTGTTATTTTCATGGAATCTGAAGCTTTGGAAGATGCTAATATTCAATTGTATAATACACTTGGTGAGAATTTATCAAAGGTGACAGTGATTAAGATGGTTGATACATCCAAACTAAGTATTGATCTCTCGAGCCTGGACCATGGAATCTACATTCTTCACGTAAATGAAGCTAAGTACAAACTCTACAAGAAATAAGATTTAATTCTTATCCTTTGCAACTATATCAATGGCCCTCGCTAAATCAAAATCCCGCTGCGTAAGACCGCCAGCATCGTGCGTACTCAATGAGATGGTTACTTTATTGTAAACATTTTCCCAATTGGGGTGGTGGTTGCTCTTTTCCGCCACAATAGCAACTGACGTCATAAAAGAAAATGCTTCGACAAAGTTTTTGAATATAAATTCCCTTGAAATGAATTTACCTTTTAGAGTCCATCCCCCATTAAATTGACCTAGCTTATGCTCTATTTCTAACTCTTCTAACGGCTTCATAACTTTGCGTTTTAGCTTGGTTCAAAATTACTCAATAAGACCTAAGCCGACTTAGAGCAGGCCTAGTGGCTATGTTCTGCCTCTTCCTTCTTTAATTCGGAAATCAGGTAATAAGCGTTGTTCATTGCAAACTGGGCCCCCTCTTTCAATGGGGACACTAGTTTCACTTCCAGCCAACCCTGATCTTTAACACCTACTCTTACTTCCATTGGAGTAAATTTCCATACGGGCATATCCGCCTTGTTTTTATGCATTTCAGCAGTGAATACAATGAATTGATCTCCTTCACGTACTACCGCCTCTTCCGGAATGGCCAGGACCATGGCATCGTCCGTCAATATTCGCCCTTCAACGTACATTCCTGGTAATAAAACTCCTTCCTTGTTTTCAATTTCTGCATGAAGGTGTATCGCCTTGGGATCTTCTTCAAAAGCTCTTCCTACCGAATAAATAACTGCTTCCAATTCGGAATCACTCTCAGACTCGACCGAAAACTTCACTTTCTGCCCTTCTTTAACTTTGGAAATATCCTTTTCATAAACCATTAAGTCGGCATGAATATGGTCGATATTTACTACCTCAAAAAGAGCTTTTTGGGGTTGAACATATTGTCCTAATTTGACCTCTACTGCCCTGATGTACCCATTGATGGGACTTGTAACCAGAACTTGCTCATAAACCTCACTTTCCTTTAGTTTATCAATGCTTAATCCAAGTAGTTTGAGCTGCGCTTCATAACCATTTACCATACCCTTGGTTGATAAATAGTCTGCTGAAGTTTTTTGAAATTCTTTACCGGAACCCACTTTTTCCTCATATAGTTTCTTTTGTCGCTGATAATCCTTTTCCAGAAATTTTAACTGATTCCACGCGTTGATGTAATCCGTTTGGAGCTCGATTAAGTCAGGATGACTAATCTTTGCGAGTACCTGACCTTTAGCCACTTTATCGCCTTCAATTACCTCAATGGAAACAATATTCGCTCCAATGGTAGTGGTTACGCTGGCCTCATTTTGAGGAGGTACTTCCAATCGTCCATTGGCTTCTACATAGGAACTTAAATTCCGTAAGGGAAGAGTGTCTACCTCAATTTCAAACGCATCAAATTGCTGTTGTGAAAAGTATACTACATGTTCCTCATTGTGATGATGTCCTTCTGCATGGCTATGTCCATCCTCTTCGGCATGCTCATGGCCGTGTTCCTCTGAATGACTGTGTTCATCATGATTGTGTTGCCCGCAACCTGCCAGCAAGTAACTTATGCAGGTCAAGGCTATTAGTACTTTGTTTATTGTTTTCATCTTCTAACTTTTTATGCTGTTAATGTCTTTATTGTTTACTCCTGTTGATCTATTCTCCTACTAAATATTCTAAATGAACTACAGCCTGATTGTAGCCATTTAAGGTTTTTAGGTAATCGAATTTTATTTCCAATGCCTGGTTTAAATTCTGAAAATACTCCACGTAACCAATCGCCCCATTCTCGAAACTTAGCTGTGCATTATTGATAATCAAATCAGACTGTGGTACGGCTTTCTCACGGTAATAACTCAAACTACTTTCAAATTTCATAACCCGTTGAAAACCCTGTTTGTATTGACCCTGAAGTACATTTTTAGTGTAATAAGCCTCGGTTTGAGCAATTTCCATATTCAATTTGGCTGATTTCACATCTTCGTTGAATGACCAAAAGAACAGGGGTATTGAAATCTTGGCTTGTACTCCGTCGAAGCGATCTCCTGAAGTAGCGAGCTGGCCAGACTCAAACGGGTTACCGGTCATGGATTGATTGAAATATCCAATGGACAGGTCGGGCATGAATTTGGACTTGTAGGTCGACTTCGTCGCCTCAGCAATAAGTATCCTCTGCTCAGCCAATTGCAGGGAAGGATTATCCTTTAATTCGCTTGAGTTTTCAAGTGAAGAAAGCTTCCTTTCTGACAGAGTTTCGGTTTGAAAGTCTAACTCTGCGCTATCGTTCAACAAAATCTGAAGCTCCTGTTTTTCTATCTCAATATCGGAACGGAGCAATTTTATGGCGTTTTGAATTTCCATGACCCGGGTTTCGGCCGTAGCCTTTTCTAAGTAGGAAGTAGCTTCCACCTCGTACCGAATACTAGCTGCTTTAAGAAATCGAGCGTAAATGCTATCCTGGAACAGCAGCATTTTCTCTTTTTCGAACAAGTAGGCCAATTCGTACCAGGAACGTCGAATATGATATTTCAAAGCGTTTTCAGTCATGTCCAGTTCCAGTTCACTTCCTCTAACCTTCTGCTTTACCACATTTCTTTGGTTGGTATACACCGTTGGGAACTCAAATTCCTGATTGATCTCAAATCCAAAATCATCAACGTAACTGTTGTACTGACCATATTTAATTCCGGCATCGGTTTTTCCCAGGTTAAAGGCGCCTTTTTTTGCCATCTGTTGAAGAGCGATATTGGTTTTAGCCGCCTTAACCGTACCATTATTGGTCAGTCCTATTCTTATCGCCTCATCCAGGGAAGTTACCTTTTTACCTTCTAATGCCTGTGCATTGCTCCATTGAGGCAATACTAAAAGCGAAGCAAATAATAAAGTAACGAGAGCAGGTGCCTTTCCAAAAGAAATGTTCTCACCCCTTCTTTCAACCCACTGATACAAAATAGGAAGTACAAAAAGCGTTAATAGAGTGGCTGTTATCATCCCACCTATAACAACAGTTGCCAGCGGACGCTGTACTTCGGCACCGGCAGAACTTGAAATTGCCATGGGTAAAAAACCCAAAATATCGGTAACCGCGGTAAGTAATATCGGCCTGATTCTCCGCTTTGTTCCTTGTTTAATACGCTCTCTAATGTTTGAGATTCCATTGGATTTGAGTTCGTTCCAACCACTGATGAGTACCAGTCCGTTGAGTACTGCAATACCAAATAGCACAATGAATCCAATTCCGGCTGAAATACTAAAAGGCATGTCGCGCACCCAAAGCGAAAACACACCGCCTATTGCTGCAAGGGGTATAGCCATGTATATCATAGTTGTTTGTTTAAAAGAGTTTAATGCGAAATAGATTAAAATAAAAATGAGCCCCAGGGCCATTGGTACCACCACCTGGAGGCGATTAGTTGCTCGTTCAAGGTTTTCAAACGTACCGCCATACCGAATAAAATAACCAGAAGGTAAATCAAGCCTGGCGTCGAGTTTGGTTTTTATTTCTTCCACCAGTGATTTTACATCCCTACCCCGAACATTTATTCCAATATAAATGCGGCGATTGGTATTGTCCCTGCTTATTTGCATTAACCCCGGTTTATAGTCAATATCGGCAACTTCTCTCAGTGGAATTTGCGAACCACCAGGTAATACCACAAATAAGTTTTTTAAATCATCAATGCTTTTTCGGTGTTTTTTGTCCAATCGAACTACAAGATCAAATCGCTTTTCACCTTCGAAAATCACCCCGGCTTTGCGGCCCGCAAAACCAGATTCCACAAGGGTATTCAGGTCTTCGACATTAAGTCCATACTGAGCCAGTTTTTTCCTGTCGTAATTGATGGTCATTTGAGGAAGGCCTTTGGTAGCTTCAACATGCATATCGCCAATACCCGGGGTTCCGGCAATTATTTGCGAAACTTCAGCCGCTTTAGCTGCCAAAACATCCAAATCATCACCATAAAGTTTTATCGCAATATCCTCCCTTACCCCTTCCAGCAATTCATTGAACCGCATTTCAATGGGTTGGGTAAATTCATAGTTGATCCCTGGAATTTCCTTCACCCTTGCCTTTAGTTTCGCAACAAACTCTTCCTGTGATCGGGCTGAAACCCATTGATCCATAGGTTTCATAATAAGAATTACATCAGCCAAATCCATTGGCATTGGGTCAGTAGGTACTTCCGCAACCCCAATTCTACAAACTACTTTTTCAACCTCCGGAAAGGTTCCTTTGATCACCTTTTCAACTTTAGTAGTTACGGCAATGGTTTCAGAAAGTGAGCTTCCTGGTTTTAGAATGGCATGCATGGCTATGTCTCCTTCATTCAGCTTAGGAATAAACTCTCCTCCCATTCTGTTAAAAGTGAAAAAAGTCAACAGCAGTAATACTGCGGAAAATCCCATCACTATTTTTCCATTATTGAGAATTTTATCTAGCAGGGGTTCATACTTATTTTCAATCCAGTGAACCACCTTGTCTCCCCATGATATTTTAGAGGAGTTTCCAATCTTAATAAACCAGGAAGACATCATAGGAACATAAGTCAAACACAAGATCATAACCCCAATCATTGCAAATATGAAAGTCAGTGCCATAGGCTTAAACATCTTACCCTCTACACCTTCCAGAGTTAGAATGGGAATAAAAACAATGAGAATTATAAGCTGCCCAAAAAAGGCGGAATTCATCATTTTAGAAGAAGACTCCTGCACGATATTATTCCTCTCCTGAGGAGTAATGTTTATGTTTTTCTTAATCTTATTATACATAAGAAAAACCGTGCTTTCTACGATAATAACAGCGCCATCCACGATGATTCCGAAATCGATAGCTCCCAGGCTCATTAGGTTGGCCCATACATCAAAATAGTTCATGAGAATAAAGGCAAACAAAAGCGACAAGGGAATCGTGGAAGCCACAATCAACCCTCCTCTCCAGTTTCCAAGAAGAAAGACCAATACAAAAATTACAATTAGCGCCCCCTCCATTAAGTTTTGCCCAACTGTTTTCGTCGTTTGAGAGATTAGTTTACTTCGGTCCAGCGTTGGGCTTATTACAATTCCTTCAGGCAATGATTTTTGGATTTTCGCCATTCGTTCTTTGATGTTTTCGATTACGTCATTTGAATTGGCACCTTTGAGCATCATAACCAACCCACCTACAACTTCTCCCTCACCGTCCTGAGTTAAAGCACCATATCGCACGGAGTTTCCAAAACCTACTTTAGCAACATCCTTGACCCGAATAGGAAGTCCGTTAACATTCTTAACCACAATATTCTCTATATCGGTTAAGCTTCTTGCCAACCCCTCGCCTCGAATAAAATTGGCCTTGTGATCCTTTTCAATATAGGCCCCACCAGTATTCTGATTATTGGCTTCCAGCGCTTCATACACTTCTAAAAGAGTTACTCCAATGGCTTTCAGTTCGTCAGGATCTACGGCCACTTCATATTGTTTGATTTTACCTCCAATTCCATTGATTTCAATAACCCCCGGAACCATGGCCATTTGCCGACCGACTATCCAATCCTGATAGGATCGAAGATCACTTAATGAGTATCGATCCTTATAGGCAGAATCAACCTTTAGCGTGTATTGAAATACTTCTCCCAGACCAGTTGTTATAGGTCCCATAAATGGTTTCCCAAAACCAGCCGGAATTTGGTCCTGAACATCGCCAAGTTTCTCTGCCACCAATTGACGGGGTAAATAGGTCCCCATGTCGTCATCAAATACGATTGTAACAACGGACAACCCAAACCTGGAAATAGACCTAATTTCCGTAATCCCGGGAAGGTTGGCCATAGCGACTTCCACCGAATAGGTAACAAACTGTTCAATGTCTTCGGTTCCCAGGTTAGGAGCACGGGTGATAACCTGAACCTGATTGTTGGTAATGTCCGGAACGGCATCCAATGGAACCTTGTCAAAACTCCAGACTCCACCTGCTACAAGCGCTATGGTTAGCAACCCGATAAATAGCTTATTCTTTATTGAAAATGAAATGATGTGATTAATCATAATATTTAAATGCATTTAAGCCATCGCCTACTGTTGCGGCAGATAACTCGATCAAAAAACAAAATGGGGAATATACCAGCTACGAAATTGGATGGTCCAATTCCATTAAGCACCTAACTCAAAGAAGTATATCTAAGAATCAACACGAAGCCTGAGGTGGGCCACGTAATGGGGTGTTGCTGATTAATGGTGAAAAATAATTGGATTCAAGGTAAAGATTTGGGATCAAATAAGCGTTGTGTAATCCCTCTAAGCTCGGTTCAGAAGCCACCATGGCCCATGCAATAATCAGTAATGAATTAACCGGTTTAATCTGTTGGATAAAATGAATGTGTGCATCATCGTGGTCGTGATGCTTCATTTCTGACAACACGCAATACAAGTAATCATAAATCCCTTCATCGATATGATCTCCATGATCTACATGGTGATGGTCGGCGTGCTCATGCGAATGACTATCTACATGCATGTGTCCGTGAACATGTGCATCCGGGTTGTTTTCGTGCTGATGACAATGCGGGATTAAATTATGTGCAAACCCCGTGGTGTAAACCAACAAAAGGACCAACGATATGATAACTTTTCTTAATTGCACCAGGCAAAGGTAATACAATTGAAAAATAAGGGTAATTTGCATCCCAGCCCCTTCTGATACCTGCAGGAATGAAAATAAAATACGTATCGTTACTTTTCCTAGTTTTTATAAGCATTTCCATCATATGGATAAACCTGCTATTGATTCCTACATCATTAGACAGAAATGAGACTGTAACTGATGTTGTAGAGCAGTTGACATTTATTGAGGATGAACTCAAGGTCAACAACCTCGCTTACAAAATGCAACAACTTTTTCCTGAAGGTCAAGTATTTGTCACGGCTTTATATGGTTTGGCCTGGTGTGAACTTGTAGTAGGAGAATCAGCACCTAATTCTGACTTAAAAGAAAGAGCACTAAATGAAGCTTTATATGCCTATGATTATATAAATCAAACAAGTACGACCAAAACTTTTCAGGAAAATCTAAATCCACGTTTTGGAATTTTCTATACAGGCTGGAAAAATTACCTGTTATCCAAAATCTTACTTGCCCATCCAAATTTCAAAGGACGAAAATTGTACGAAAAGTCATATAAAACTCAATGCCTGGAGATAACAGAGGCCTTGTCAATGTCTACTTTACCATTTCTGGAGTCTTATAAAAACAACTCGTGGCCCGCAGATATGTGCGTTGCCATGGCTTCAATCAGCAATCATGATAAAATTTTTAAACCGAGCTTCTCATCGGAAATTCGTCAATGGATTGCAAACCTAAAATCCAATTTAGACACAAAAACAGGACTACTCCCTTACAAGGTCAATGCGAAATCAGGATTGGGAATTCAGCCTCCAAGAGGAAGTGGTACCACTCTTTATCTAAGGATGTTAAAAGAGGTAGACCCCATTTTTGGAAAAAGTCAATATGATTTATTCAAAAAGAATTTTGTCTCTACGGCATTAACGCTCCCATGTGTTTGGGAATATCCTGTTGGAACAAGTGGTTTAGGTGATATTGATTCGGGGCCAGTAATACTTGGCGTAGGTTTTTCGGCTACCATTGTTTCGATAGGCACTCTTGGAGCTTACGGTGATACAAAGCTTTGTGAAGATTTGTATAAAACTGTAAATGCATTCGGTTTTCCAATCTCCATTAGTAATCGAAAACTATACCTCTTTGGTTTGCTTCCTATGGCCGATGCGTTCATTGCATGGTCTCGGGCTAGTAATTTGAATTTTGCTTCAGGAGACAACAATGATGTTACAACAACCACAAAATGGCAATTTCATATAATTTCAGTTGTTATACTGATCTCAATTTGGGCATTCTTTTATCGAAAAGTATTATTCCGAAAACTGAGAAAAAACCAGATTCAATGACCTTTCTTTTAAAGTTTACACCGCAACAACTCCACCAACAAATAAAGTAATCTCATAACTGACCAATGTCCCTAAGAGGAGTAGAAAAAAAAGGGACAATGGCTTTGCCCATCGAATCTGATTAAGGGATTGAAATCCATATGCAGTGAAGTAGATAAACGCCGGAATACACCCTAAAAAGAAAGATGCTTTTATAAAGGAATAAAAAGGATAATTACTGGTCATTAGTACAATTCCAGCGGTAGTTCCAACCATAAGGGTTAATAACATCCAGGTAAGTATTGAATTGTGGTCAACTGACTTAAAGGACTCTATAACTTGTTTCCAAACACCTAACAGAAGAATGCCCAGAAACAGCAATCCTACTGCAACCAGGGCCCCGTTTACCACTCGATAATGTCGGTTCAGCAAATTGGAATCCAAGGTGTCATTACCTTCTACTTTGTTTAACCATTGGTTCTGAAGGAACCAGAATGTAGCATTTTGCTCTTCATCGAAATAGACCGAATACTTGGGTTCACCTTCTACCCACATTCGAGCATAAACCACAGTGAAAAACGAATTGATGTTATCCTCGGTTAGCGTTGGAGTTTGTACAAAGGTCCAGGGTTTAAACGAAAAGTAATCCAGCTTTGTGCCGGGCTGTTGGTTCAATGGAAAGTTGAGAATCTCAATATTCATTTTAAAGGGATTTCCTAATTCCTGATATTTTTTCCAGGTGTAAACTGAAAAAACAAAGAATGGAATGATTAGAAAAACGAATCCCCTTTTGAGCCCTATGCTCAGTTTTCGTTCTTTAATTATATCTCCAACAATCATTAACCCGACCACAGGCAGAATCACCAATCCATTGCCCTTACTAAGAACCAGGCAGGAAATCAGTAAGGAAGCCAATACCACATCCCACTGCTTTTTTTCTCCCAACCACCTAAGTAAATAATACAGGCTCATCAACATGAGTAAGTACATCAACGAATCATTGCTGAACATTACAGACATGTAAATGTGCCTAGGCAAAAAAACCAGGATAGCCAATGAAGCGTACTTAGCCCGTGAACTGACTTTTAGTCGATTCACAAATTTCCAGGCATAAACCAACGTTGCACAACCAATTAACAAATGGAAAAACTGTAGCACCTTAAGCTGCTGTTCCCAAAGTATCCCCAGAGCCAACAACGTTTTCGATAAAAGCCAAAAGATGAAATAATAAAGTGGCGGCTGATAACATTCGAAACATTGATCTGCCCCTGGCTTGGTGCCTGAATCCAGCCATAGTTTAATCGGTTCGTAATGATTATCGAAGGCAATGCTTGCATCAGTAAACCAATACAACATAAACCTCAACCCTATTCCAATAGCGATAATAACGAATGCCCATGTATTGATTTTGCGGTGTATTTTCAATTTACCAAGCTTTTAATCTGGTCATCGTGCCAAAAATAGACTTTTGTAATTCTAAACTCCCGCACTACGTGGCATCGGACAGTTAATACATAAAGTACCTTCGACAACATGCGCAGTGTGTAACTTTCTTCATTTATTTTGCGGCCATGGTTTTTAGCTCCAACATTTTTATTTTTTGGTTCCTACCAATCGTATTATTCCTCTATTACCTGTCGCCAGGTCTAAGGTTGAAGAATGTTATTCTTCTTTTGGTTAGCCTCTTCTTTTATTTCTGGGGTGAAGCGGAATTGGTTTTCCTTATGATCTTCTCCTGCCTGATGAATTACGCAGTAGGATTGTGGATTGATAGAAGTCCTTCAAAAAAGTGGCCTCTTGGTATAGGAATCTTCTTAAACCTCTCCCTCCTCTCCTATTTTAAGTACGCTGATTTCTTTATCACCAATGTAAACCGATTTTTACCGGATGCACATGATTTAGACTTCCTTCACATTGCGCTTCCCATTGGCATTTCCTTCTTTACCTTTCAAAGCATGTCTTACCTAGTAGATCTGTATCGGGGTGATGTACAGGTGCAAAAGGACCCCATAAAGCTGAGTTTGTACATCTCACTCTTCCCACAATTGGTTGCGGGACCCATTGTTCGATACCATGATATTGCCAAGGACATAATAGAACGAAACCACTCCCTGGAATTATTCAATAGTGGAGTAAGGCGCTTCATTATTGGGTTGGCTAAAAAGGTACTCATCGCTAATGTAATGGCATTGTTGGCCGATGAAATCATGAATCGACCACCTGATGAATTAACTCAAGGTATTGCGTGGATTGGAATTACGGCCTATACCCTACAGATTTACTACGATTTTTCCGGGTATTCGGATATGGCAATTGGATTGGGAAGAATGTTTGGCTTTCGGTTCCTGGAAAATTTCAATTTCCCGTACATCGCTAAAAGCATTCAGGATTTCTGGAGAAGGTGGCACATTTCACTTTCGACCTGGTTTCGCGACTACCTGTATATTCCACTAGGTGGAAACAGAGGCAGCTCCAGTCGTGTTTATTTTAATCTGGTTGTAGTATTTCTACTCACCGGACTGTGGCACGGAGCCAGTTGGAGCTTTGTAGTATGGGGTCTTTTCCATGGCATGTTCCTTATCATTGAAAGGCTTGGGGTCAAAAATATCCTGAGCAAGATCGGTCCATTGAGCCATGTATATACCTTGTTGGTAGTAATGATTGCCTGGGTTTTCTTCCGCATTGAAGATATAGGAACCGCCTTTGACTACCTTGGGGTAATGGCTATGGGAAGTGCGAGCGTTGACATTCCTTTTCGCCCCAACAACGAACAACTTTTTATCCTCAGTGTAGGAATTTTCTTTGCATTAAATGGAGTGAGCCTATTTAAGTTGGTCGATCAAAAGTTGCTTCAATTAAGTCGCTTTCCCAAATTTTTAGAGATTGCTGCAAGCACCGGACTTCTTCTACTCTTTTTCTTCTGCATAATGGCGCTTTCGTCAAATGCCTATAACCCATTCATTTACTATAGGTTTTGAAAAAGATAGCGCTCCTCGTACCGGTTTTTATCGCAACCTTCGTTTTATTCTCGTCGTTCCATTATTACTGGTTTGTACCGAAAATAACCACCGTATCCTACACCATTGAAAGTGATGTGGTAGATACCGTTGAAGTGTTTTACAACCTGGGAAAGGGTTGGTCGAAGGAGTGG
>CEQS01072198.1_pt1 | contig 17664 bp, 17 predicted proteins | sample 530981 | NCBI WGS metagenome assembly CEQS01 (sample SAMEA2621176, study PRJEB7988) | marine metagenome | biome: marine biome (ENVO:00000447); feature: mesopelagic zone (ENVO:00000213); material: "saline water (ENVO:00002010), including plankton (ENVO:xxxxxxxx)" | depth 800 m
CTCGAAACAATAGATTAATAAACTGTTGTAATTTTTCTGTTGATTTCAATTCTGGACATCTTCTTAACACGTAATTGAGATTATATTCGATACTGGAATAAGCAGGAAAATATTGTTCCCCAAAAGAAATAAAATCGCAACCACCGTTTTTCAACGAATCTCCTCTAGAACAATAATTTGTATTATGAATATAATTCTCATCGACAAAGGGAAAAGTATATTTAAAGTCATTACTAGTGTTAATGTATATCAATTTAGCCGGATAAAAATGCTCTGGGTCAGATGACCAACGATGGTAATTAACTTTAATATGCAAGTCGCTATTTACTATAGATTTATACGGAGTAACTATCTTACCGAAATATGTGGAATCTCCTTTTGAAGACAATTTCATTTCATTTATTTCATTGTCTATGAACGGATAAGCAAGCGCAACACTCAGAATCATGTTCTTATAATTATCCTGACTAACCTCAAGTTTTGACTTCTTACTCCCACATCCAGTGAGAATGAAGATCATAAAAATCACTAACAGTCTTATTGACATCATAACTTACATTTTATTCACCTCTTTTGGTAGTTGAATTACCCTGCTTATCACCAGTGGTTTTACTATATTTCCTATCCATATACGTGGACCTTGTTTCAAGCTGATTGCAATTTGTATTACACGTTGCTTCACTTTTCCTTTCCGAAGCATTGTCCTTAGGAGCACCAGGTTCTACCACCTCATTAATTGCATTCATCCGTGCAGGTGTTAAATTATAAAATCCATCATCTATTAATTCATCGGTCGACTTATCTTCAATGTAATTATTGAACCTACCACTAATCATATTGTTTCGGTTTATACTTCCATCTTCTTTAATGTTCTCATGACTAAGCTCTCCATCCTTGCCAGCATTTTGTGTTAATCGATGAATTACCTCATGAAGTAGTGTCCAAGCAATTGTAGCTGCGTCATTTTCTTTGCTAGCTTGTGAAGTATTCTCTACAGAAACTCCGGCAGGTGAACTTTCTTCTGTTGGAGTACTACCCCACCCAGTCGCATTATAACGACCTGGAAATTTCTCTCTTAGGTCTACTAAATCCGAAATAGAAGCCGAAGCGTCTGATGGATCTAGATATTCCTTCTCCATTATTTCTTCAACAAAAACAATCCCATGAGTCATACCTAAAGGACTACATTCAAATATCGCCTCGCGAATCTCATTCTTAATATCTTCCACTTTCACTCCATATTTCTTCGCAATATCTTTATCGATGTGGATATAAATTACATTTTTCATCCCATCTGGATCAACATACAGAATCGGATTATTTGCCATCGAATGATAAGGTGAAAGGTAGGGGTATTTCATTGCTAAAGGATCAACTTTCATCCATCTTCCTAACCGACTATTATACAACCTTGCCCCAAAATTATAGGTGTTTCCTGTGCCCTGAGTTTCATTATCTTTTTCCATTCCATTAAACCCAAACTTGTAATCTGTTGGGTTCAATTGTCTTCCTGGTTTGTTCATTCCATAGGGGTAGTAATCAGTCCAGGAAATTTCTTTTTTCCTGAAACTTTCCAAAGACCTGATATAGTTATAATTCAACGAAATAACGAATCCAATTTATCGGAATTAAAAGTACTATTCCTTAGGATTACTTAGACCTGAAATCAAACATTTTATTTCAAAGAACTTGATTTGTTCTTGATTCAGAACAATCTTTCTCAGTTTCATTCACATCAATTTGCGATTGGTAAAAGTAAGTTTCAATATGCAGATAAAACTACGTGTTAGCACGTAGAAAAAATTCAGAAAAGGGGTTTCTTTTTGTTCAGTGCAATCAATACCCATTAGAAAAAGCTACGATACTTCGGTAAAACACCTTTATCGATTAGGCCTGGATAAATTAATTGATTCTCAATTATCGGCTGGTATTCATAGAAGTAACATTCGACGGTGGAAGGAGGAATCGGCAGAGAAATATGAAGGATTTGAGTTGAATAAAGTTGCTAACCAACAACTTGAATTGTTACAGCAATACGCCAACAACATAGAACAACAGAAAAACTTTAAAGCCTACTTGAAAATCATTGGAGTTTGCCGGAAAATAATCCATAGTCATAAAACCTTAAAGAAGGTATTTCTGGAATCGAAAGAAGAATTATTGGATGTTGTCCAAAAAGTAAGTCCAGCAATTGGAATTAAAAAGGCTATAAAGATGATAGGTATTTCTTCCACTACCTATTACCATTGGTTAATTCAAACCAAAGTAAAGTGCGAATTCAGTTTTTTTGAATTGTGTAACAAAGTATATCCCAACCAACTTAGTAAACCGGAGATTCTTAAGATAAAAAAACTCCTTACTTGTGAAGAGTTTAAATTCTGGCCCATAAAAAGCATTGCTTATTACGCTGCCAGAACCAATCAGGTAAATATTCACTTATCAACTTTTTATAGGTATGTCCACTTATTAGGAATCAAAAGACCTCTATTCAAAAAACCTCCACAAAAAGTTGGTATTCGAGCCAATCAGGTTCATGAAATTTGGCATACCGATGTTACTGAAATTCCATTGAACGGAAACAAATACTATCTGCATTTGTTAATGGATAATTATTCGAGGTACATTTTAGGTTGGAAACTGGAAAACAAGAAAAGAGGATCAACCCTCAAAAAAATACTTGCCAATGCATTGAGTCAATATCAGCCAAATAGAATGATTCTCTTGGTAGACGGTGGCCGAGAAAATATTAACCACGATGTGAATAACCTAGTTGGAAAACACGCAGATAGAATAAAACGATTGATTGCAGGTAAAGACATTGATTTTTCAAATTCAATGGTTGAGGCATTAAACAAGATCGTAAAGAATCGGTATCTCTATCTGCTGGAAAGTCCAAATCTTAATGCACTTAAAGATAACATTGCTTTTTCGATAAACAATTACAACACCATCCGTCCCCATGGAAGTTTAGAAGGAAATACCCCTGAAGAAATATTGACCAATCAACCAATAAATCAGAACCAACTTAGAGAAAGTAGATTGGAAGCTAGAAAAGTAAGAATAGCTTATAACCGAATAAACACTTGCAAAAAGTGCAACTAGAAATACTTAACCTGAATAAAAGAAGGAAAACGAAAGTTTTCATCTTACAACTGAACTTTGAAATAGTTGAAATCTGGATAAAACAAAACCCGATCAAAAAATGAATCGGGTTTTTAATTCAAATCTATAAATTACTGAAAACCAAGCTTGTGCTTATAAGGTACGTTTTAATAAACCTTCTTCATAGGTTGTGCGACTCAATTACATACTTGTTAGTCATAAGAGTGAATTCGATAAACCTAATTTGTTGCCCCTAGGTTGCCCCATTTTTCTGGAAATAAAAAAGACAAGCTCAAAGTCTTGTCTTTTCTAGTTGCGGGGACAGGACTCGAACCTGCGACCTTCGGGTTATGAGCCCGACGAGCTACCAACTGCTCCACCCCGCGATATGTCTTTTGGTTATTGGGGCTGCAAATATAGATCATTCCTTACTTTTGTGCCTTAAAAATTCTAAATAAATTCAATGGCGCATCGGGCAGGTTTTGTAAATATCATTGGCAATCCAAACGTAGGGAAGTCAACCCTTATGAATCAACTGGTTGGAGAAAAACTGTCGATCATTACCTCCAAAGCTCAAACCACCCGTCATAGAATTCAGGGTATTGTTTCGGGTGAAGATTTTCAAATTGTTTACTCTGATACACCTGGAATATTGAATCCGGCCTACAAAATGCATGAAGGAATGATGCAGTTTGTAGAACGATCGCTGAGCGATGCCGACGTTCTCCTACTGGTGATGGAGGTTGGAGAAAAATCGTTGAAAGACGATGCCATTTTTGAGAAGATTCAACAAATGCATGTTCCAATTATTCTGGTTCTCAACAAAATTGACCTCTCGGACCAGGATACCGTGGAAGAAAAAATAACTTTCTGGCAGGAAAAGTTTCCCATGGCAGAAATTATCCCAATATCCGCATTGCATGGAGCAAACGTAGCTTCGGTATTGGATAGCATTAAATCGAACTTGCCTGAATCACCTGAGTATTTTCCCAAAGAAGAAATGACGGACAAGCCCATGCGGTTTTTTATGTCAGAAATAATCCGGGAAAAAATATTTATCCATTACAAAAAGGAAATCCCCTACTCCTGCGAAGTAGAAATTACAGAGTTTAAAGACGAAGAAGATATTACCCGAATTCGGGCCGAAATCTATGTGGAACGGGAAAGCCAAAAAGGAATACTAATTGGTCACAAAGGACTGGGATTGAAACGAGTAGGTTCGGAAGCAAGAAAAGACATGGAATCCTTTTTGGGTAAGAAAGTCTTCTTAAAACTTTATATCAAAGTGAATAAAGACTGGAGAAATAAACCCGATCAATTGAAGCGATTTGGATACCTGAACTAATCTGGTGCCCGGGAGTTTAAATCCACTTTCTTTGCAAAATCAAAAATTAAGGATTTCATGAGTGTTGTAGTCGCAATTGTTGGTCGTCCGAATGTTGGAAAATCAACTTTCTTTAATCGCCTGGTTGGCTCCCGCGATGCTATTGTTGACGAGTTTAGCGGGGTTACCCGCGACCGGCACTATGGCAAAACCGAATGGAACGGAACTGAGTTTAACCTGATCGATACTGGGGGATATGTTGGCGACTCGGACGAAATGTTCGACGTGGAAATCCGAAAGCAGGTTGAAATTGCTATTGATGAAGCCCATGCCATTGTATTTGTGGTAGATGTTACCACCGGAATTATTGATTTGGACAACGACGTAGCCAATCTGCTTCGAAAATCCAAAAAACCGGTTTTTCTCGTGGTAAATAAGGTTGACAATAACGAACGAATTGCAGATGCGGTGGAATTCTATTCGCTGGGACTGGGAGACTACTATTGTATTTCTTCCATTAATGGGTCGGGAACTGGTGAAATATTGGATGCCCTGGTGGAATCACTTCCAACTGAAGAATTTGTGGACCACCTGGATGGACTCCCTCGCTTTGCCGTGGTAGGCAGACCTAATGCCGGTAAATCTTCTTTTATCAATACCATATTGGGAGAAGAAAGGAACATTGTTACCCCTATTGCAGGGACCACGAGAGATACCAATGACATTCGATTTAAATCATTTGGATTTGATTTTGCCCTGGTGGATACGGCTGGGATTAGAAAGAAAAAGAAGGTAAACGAAGACCTGGAGTTTTACTCCGTACTACGAGCCATACGAGCACTTGAGAAATGTGATGTTGCCTATATAATGATCGATGCCAAAGAAGGCATTGGCTCTCAGGACCTAAACATCATTCACCTGGCCCACAAAAACAACAAAGGAATTGTAATCCTGATTAACAAATGGGACCTTATCGAAGAAAAACAAACCAATACTGCCAGGGACTTTGAACGACACATCAAAGAAAAACTGGAGCCTTTTACCGATGTTGATGTGCTGTTTATTTCCGTAAAGGACAAACAGCGGATCCATAAAGCGCTGGAGTGTGGGGTTGCAGTGCATAAACGTAGAACTCAAAAAATAAAAACGAGCGAGCTCAACGACTTCTTTTTACCCATTATGGAGTTTCAACCGCCACCTGCAATTAAAGGGAAGTATATCAAGGTAAAATACGTTACCCAGCTACCGACCCACTACCCTACTTTTGCTTTTTACTGCAACCTTCCACAGTACATTAAAGAACCTTACAAGCGTTTTCTGGAAAATAAGCTGAGGGACAAATACGAGTTTACAGGAGTTCCGGTGACGATCTATTTTAGGAAAAAGTAGACTTACCTATACCGTTTTCGCTTCTTCCCAAATTTTATCCATTTCCACTAAGGACATATCGTGTAAATCACGGCCCATTTCTTTTGCTTTTGTCTCTAGATATTGAAATCGCTTGATAAACTTTTTGTTGGTACGTTCCAGCGCAAGCTCCGGGTCTATATCAATAAAACGAGCATAGTTAATTACAGAAAACAGAACATCGCCTAATTCGTTTTCAATCTTCTCTACAGGAGCTTCAGTTTGTACTTCGGTTTTTAATTCTTCCAACTCTTCGTGAACCTTGTCCCAAACCTGGTTGCTGTTTTCCCAGTCGAAACCAACTCCCCGAACTTTTTCCTGAATCCGATTGGCTTTAACCATTGCCGGTAAAGACGCAGGAACTCCTTCGAGTACACTCTTCTTTCCTTCCTTGAGTTTTAGTTTTTCCCAATTACTCTTTACTTCTTCTTCTCCGCTTACTTCAACATCGGAATATATATGCGGATGCCGATGAATCAATTTATCGCAAATGGAATTGAGTACATCGGCCATGTCAAATTGATTGGTTTCGCTTGCTATTTTGGAGTAGAAAACCATGTGCAACATAATGTCACCAATTTCCTTCTTCAACTCTTCCATGTCGTTTTCGAGAATAGCATCAGCTAACTCATAGGTCTCCTCAATGGTCAATTTTCGCAACGATTCCATGGTTTGTTTTTGATCCCAGGGGCATTTTTCCCTGAGGTCGTCCATAATATTCAATAGCCTTTCGAAAGCAAGTAATCTAGAATCCATAAGCAAAAACAAAAAGGGGACAAAATGAATACTTTTGCGCCCGATTTTTTATCTGAAGTTGTTGCAAAAGTATTGGAATTATACCGCCTTCGTTCTGCTTTTTAGTAGCATTAGTTTTATGGGATTTTCTTGGTCAGGAAGCGATTCCAGCACTAATAAATTACCTCCGATAAACATTAAGGCATCGTATAACCTGGGGTTTATGCTGGCCCACAGAACCAAAATGCAACACATTCCCAAAGAGCTCACTCAAGGATTCGAAATATCTGTTGAAAAGCAGGGAAACAATGAAAAAGATTGGCAAAAAGTCTATAACAATCCAACGGTTGGGGTGTCCTTTTTGGCAACCGGAACCGGGAACTACGATGTAATGGGAACGGCTTATGGCCTCAATGCTTATATCTTAATTCCAATAATTAAATCAAACCGAATTAATGTACTCACTTCATGGGGTTGGGGAATGGGTTGGATAAGCAACAAATTTCATCCGGTTACCAACTACAAGAACAACACCATTGGGTCTAACCTCAATTTGTTTGCAGGCATAAAGCTAATTGGTGAATTCTACGTAACTCCTCAACTGGGGGTAACCCTGGGAGCAAGTTTTCATCATTGGAGCAATGCAGCATTTAAGTATCCCAACCTGGGGCTAAATATTGCTTCGGCAAATCTTGGGATCAAATACAAATTGCAAAAGGAAGCCAAGTACGCAAAACTCAACAGGTCTGAAAAGAAATTGCTTCGACCAAAAGAAAAAAATGAAGTGTCCATCATTCCAAGTGTTGGATTTAAAGCGTACAATATCCATGACAACAGCAGTTACCCTGCCTATACATTAGAATTTAATTATGCACGGCTATGGAGTGCCAAATGGAAGTTAAGTGCGGGGGTCGATCTCATATACAACAAAGCTTATGAACGTGAAATAGAAATTGACCCCGACCCCGAGGTAAAGGGAAACAGCGCTTTCCAAACCGGTGTAAATGTAACCTACCATCAAACCATGGGCACCTTTTCTATTTTACTGGGCATGGGTGCCTATGTCTATGACCAGACCCTTCAAAACGAACCGGTATACCATCGATTTGGAACCCGCTTCGTAGTAAAAGACAATATCATTATTAGCACCGTATTACATACCCATTGGGCACGTGCTGATCATTTTAAAATTGGAATTGGCTATAAGTTTAGGAAATGAGAAGGCTAAACACATACATTCTTTTTTTAGGAGCACTCTCTCTGGCCCTGTCTTTTGGTTCCTGTAATAAATGCGCCAAGAAGATTGGTGGTGTTACAGAAAAAAACATCCAACTGGGGCAATTTCATAGCATCAATATCGATGGTGCCTTTGTAGTTCAAATAAAACAAGATAGTTCGTTTACACTGAGGCTTAAAGGTGGTGAGGGAATCCTGGAGAACGTCAGGCATGAAATAGTAAGTGATACTTTAAGGGTATTTAATGAAAACACCTGCAATTTTTTAAGCGATTACAGTAAGAATATTGTACTGGAAATTGGATGCGGTTCACTTCAAAAAATCGCACTTCGAAACCCGAAAGAAGTTAAAGACTGTAAAGGGCTATCTTCTGACCAATTGCTTTTGGAAATTCGAAATTGTGGTGTCAATGCCACTTTTGAAGGGGACTTTAAAAAATTGATGCTTCAAACTTTTACAGGAACTCCAACCATTAATTTAAAAGGCAACGCCGATGAATTTGTTGTAGACGAAAATACCTTTGGTCATATTTACGCCTTTGATTTAATAACATCGAAAACCTGGGTTAAAACACAGGGTACTGGATACATTCATGTAAATGCAACCGATGAGTTACACGCCTTACACACTGGAAGTGGAATAATTCGATACCGGGGAAACCCAAAAAAAGTAGTGACGGAAATTGCACCCCATTCGTCGGCGCAAATTATTGCTGATTAAATTTGATCTGATCAATCAAACCTCATCAACCAACTGAATTCCGGTATAGTTGGAAGGAGTAATACGCTTTAACTCTGCTTTAATTTCGTCAGTAACATCCAAACCTTCAATAAATACGGCAATTGACTCAGCTGTTACTTTTTCGTTCTTTCGGGTAAGTTCTTTTAAAGCTTCATACGGTTTAGGAAATCGCTCTCTTCGAAGTACCGTTTGAATGGCTTCGGCTACTACCGCCCAGTTGTCTTCCAACTCCTGAGCAATGGCTTCTTCATTGAGTAACAACTTACCTAATCCTTTATCCAGCGATTTGTACGCAATTAAACTGTTTCCAAATGGAACGCCTACGTTTCTAAGCACGGTGCTATCCGTTAAATCCCGCTGCAAACGACTAATTGGTAGTTTAGCACTTAGGTGCTCAAACAATGCATTGGCAACCCCTAAATTACCCTCCGCATTTTCAAAATCAATAGGATTCACTTTGTGCGGCATAGCCGAAGAACCTATTTCACCTTTCTTGATTTTTTGTTTGAAATAATCGTTGGACACGTAGGTCCAGATATCGCGACTCAAATCAATAAAAATAGTATTGACTCTCTTGAACCAATCGCACAACGCTGCAAAATGATCGTAATGCTCAATTTGGGTAGTGGTTTGAGATCGATCCAATCCCAGGTAATTCTCCAAGAACTGGTTTCCAAAATCCACCCAATCAATTTCAGGATAGGCTACGTAATGTGCATTAAAATTTCCGGTAGCGCCACCAAATTTTGCGGCAATTGGAATCTGTTCCAAATACACTAGTTGCTGATCTATTCTTTCGCAAAAAACCTGGATTTCCTTACCCAAACGGGTTGGTGAAGCTGGCTGACCATGAGTACGAGCCAACATAGGCACATCTTTCCAATCCTGAGAATAAGCCCTAAGAACAGCTCCAATGCGATGCAACTCGGGAAGCATTACTTCTTCTACCGCATCTCTAATTAGCATAGGGTTAGCCGTATTATTAATATCCTGCGAAGTCAACCCAAAATGAATAAACTCCTGAGATTCTCCCAAGCCCAGTGCTTCAAATTTTTCCTTGATAAAATACTCTACGGCCTTTACATCGTGATTAGTTACTTTCTCAATTTCTTTAATAGCAATGGCATCCTCGGGAGTGAAATCCTTGTAGATTTTTCTTAGGTCTTCAAACTTGCCAGCATCAAATTCACTCAGTTGCGGAAGCGGTAATTCGCACAAGGCAATGAAGTACTCCACTTCTACCAGGGTTCGGTACTTAAAAAGTGCATATTCCGAAAAGTATTCTTGTAAATCTTCGGTTTTTGAGGAATATCTGCCGTCAATTGGCGAAACTGCTTTAATAGGATGCATACTACTATTTTTGAAGCGTGCAAAAGTACGTATTTCGTTTTCCTTTTCCTTCAAATAACAAGAGTATATAAATGGGAAAATCGATGTTAAACATATCGAAGTTCACCAATGTGTTCACTTCTTATTTCAATGGATTGGCCAGGCACTCAAAGGCACTCCGATTTATCCTGGCCAATGGACTTACCTGGTACTTCTTATTCCCTATTCTCCTCAATGTATTATTCTTCATTGGTGGATTTAGCCTGGTAAGTGATTTATCGAATAGCATGCTTGAAGGACTAAACGAAGCATTGCAACAAATCAACTGGGGACTTGATCCGGAAGGATGGCTTTACAGAATTATTTATGGCATCGTGTGGCTTTCGTTGCGGATACTCTACTTCCTTCTGTTTGCTTACCTTGGGGGATATTTGGTTCTCATTTTCCTGTCCCCTGCGTTGGCACTACTCTCTGAAAGGGTTGAACAATTAATCACAGGTCAGAAGGTTGCGTTTTCAAGCCTGAGATACCTCAATAATATCATGCGAGGAATTGCAATAGCCATTCGAAATTTTGTAATTGAAATAATCCTAATCATAGCCTTTTTATTGCTCAGCTTAATACCACCTCTTGGTCTGATTGTCCCATTTGCCTTATTTTTTATATCGGCCTATTTCTATGGATTCTCCATGATGGATTATCCATTGGAAGGAAGGAAATATGGTGTAACCAATAGTGCCCGATTTATGTTTGGAAACAAAGGTTCAGCTACTTCTATTGGTACCCCGTTGGCCATTGTGCTATTGGTACCTTTTGTTGGTTCATTGCTGGCTGGATTCTTCGCAATAATTTCTGTGGTTGCTGGTACAATGGAGACTTTGGAGTTATTGGATCAGAAAAAGCCTGAAAAATACTGATAGATATATACCAGTTTATCTTCCTTGAGCGTATAGTGTAGCAACAGCCCGGGATATATAACACAGGTTGCCAGATAGAGCAGGTAAAAACGCACTTCGTTTTCCTGATAAAAAAACAGGAAGGCCGGGAGGATAAAAAGCAAAGGAATTACCGGGTAGAACTCAAATAAATTGAATTTGGCATCAATAAAAATGGTTCCTTTTCCCTGTCTCCAAATCTTATTCCCCAAGAATTCGTGCATAATCGGAGAATATTCAAAACTCATCGAATCACCATCATTTATAGCCAGAAAAATTTCCTCGGTAACATCCTGCTGGGATCCGTCAGCAAAGAATACCGTTTTCTTTTCAAAAAGACTGTAGTAGACTTTGTGCTTAATTCCCATCATCTCACCTTCTTGCGGTAAAAAGAAATCTATAAAAAGAATAAACCCAAAAAGAATGGAACAGACCGCTAAAAAGCGAACTACCATCCAGAGCTTCTTACTGGTAAGCATATTAAACACTCCCATTTCAACTTCCTTAGCCTCTTTTTGTGCTGCCCTTGAAAATTGCCTGGCTCGTTCCCTCATTTCAGCCCTTTTTTCCTCGGGAGACATTTCAAATTCCGGTGATGTTGATTGTTTACTCTGTTTGTAGCTGTTATACAGGGTGTCCATCTGCTTATCCTCATTGGTAAGGTATTCATAAGCTTTCTGAACTAACCTAAATTGTTCTTCTGCATTTGAGGAATCGTTCACATCAGGGTGTAGCTTCAATACCAACTCGCGATAACGCTTTTTGATATCTTCTTCTGACGCGCTTCGAGGTAGTCCAAATAAGTCAAGGAAAGCATCTCTCATGAAATGATCTGTTTAAGGGCAGGTTTCAATGCCAGTAACTACAACGTCCGTAAAAGTCCAATCATAGTCCTTTTTATCTACCCAGTTCTCAAGATGAACCTTTATTTTTTTCTTCTTTCCCGGTTGAAAACAATTCGACAATTCTCCGGTACTCGAATGAAGCATTCCATTCAAGTATTCAGATACTTGAAAAGAAACCGAATTTGAAGAGGTATCGACATTCCGAACCTTTAGAATTAGAATTTTACCACTGTCTACTTTGGCAAAAAGGCCAGGCGATTTGATCTTCCAAACCACATTGATATTTTGTTCGTTAAATGCTTTTGTTTTGCCTTCCTGAGCAAAAAGAACAAAGGAAATAAAGCTCAGAAAGAGAGCAATGAACACTTTCATAGTTCTTCAACCGAAACAAAGTTGAAAGGGATCGAAATGATAATATCATAATCTTCTCCCGCCTCTAACATATCTTCATCGTCTTCCTCGTAGTACCAGTTAACGGTTACATCGCCCAGGCTGTTTTTAGTTAAATACTCCACTTTTTTAAACACATCCAACAGGCACTTGGAAGAACTTGTATTGAAGTACTCCAGTTTTATGTTTAGTTCGGTGGCTTTCACAGGCGATTTAACGTATTCATCCAACCAATTGTAGATTGGCCTATAAAAATCAACTGCATTTTCAGGAATACTTCTCCCCCCTATTTCAAACTTACCCTCATTCGGGTCAAAATTTATAATTGGAGTCTTTGAACTTCCATCTATCTCCAAATTTTCCATCTATGAGATTTTTATGTTTAAGGTGAAATAACACTCCTGACCATCAACGTCATCGAAGATATATTCCATTTTGTTTCCACTTTTACGAGCAATATCCATCAAGCCCAGACCGCTACCACCTACATCAGACTGTTCACCATCCATAAGCTTCTCCATGTACTTCGATTTTAATTCTGCTTCCGACAATCCTTCAATCATTTTTAGTTTGGACTCCAGGGTCATTCTATTTTCATGAGAAAGGAAATTGCCCAGGATAAGTTCAAAACCTACATCAGTCTTAACCAAAGCCACCGTAGCCCGTCTTGTATATTCACTAGTAGTATGCCCGTGTTTATGAGAATTCTGAAGGCTTTCCAACATAATCATAAACACTTTTTTTCGAAGTGGTTTACTGATCTTATGTTCTACCATTCTATGCTCGGTAAAGTCCAAAAGATCGGAAATTGTCTGCGCCTCAAGCAAACCTTGATAGGTAAGTATAATGTCATTCCCAGACATTTTTAGCGCTATTTCTTTTAGATTTATCATTGAGGCCGCCAAATATAATAAATGAGCGATGAAGAACTCTTTTTCCACCTTAGACTTAGCGGATACATTTCCACCAATATTCAGTAATAAAACAGATAATCTAAAGCGACAAGTTCTTCATTGATTAAAATTAATCCATTCTAAGTCTTCTCCAAATCCTTTTGTATGCAAATCGAAACATTTCGACCATATAGTTCTGCATTTAGACGAAAATCTGACTACCACTCCTAATTCAATATATCCAATCCTACCTAAGTCATTTTAACAGGAAGCATATTTATATATGTTTGCCGCCCTAAGTGGAAAAACAAATAATTTAATTATGATTAATAAGATTACTCTAGTATTACTAGCAGGGTTACTCGCTTTTGCACCTAATGCAAAAGCCGATGAGGGAATGTGGTTGCCTATGTTCATCAAACGATTGAACTATGTTGACATGCAGAAAGCAGGATTGAAACTTACTCCTGAAGAAATTTACAGCGTAAACAACTCAAGTCTTAAAGACGCCATTCTTGGTTTGGGTTCTCCCGGAAGAAACTTTTGTACGGGTGAAATCATCTCTAAAGAAGGATTATTTCTTACTAACCACCATTGTGGATATGGAACCATTCAAGAAAACTCGACCATTGAGCACAACTACTTAAAAGATGGTTTTTGGGCCATGAAAAGATCTGAAGAAATTCCAGCCGGGTTTAGTGTTTCTATACTCGATCACATGGAAGATGTAACCAAAATTGTATTGGCCAATGTAACGGATGAAATGAGTTTTGAAGAGCGACAAAAAGCAGTTCGTCCAATTTTAGATAGCCTTAAAAAAGTGAACTCTGACAAGGAAAAAAGCCTTTCTGCAGTTGTAAAAAGCTTTTACAAAGGAAACGAATACTACATGTTTGTGTATAAAGTATACAGTGATGTTCGTTTAGTTGGTGCACCTCCTTCTTCTGTTGGTAAGTTTGGTGGCGATACCGATAACTGGATGTGGCCTCGTCACACCGGTGACTTCTGTATGTTCAGAATCTACGCTGACAAGGATAACAACCCGGCAAAATATGCTGAAGGAAATGTGCCGCTTAAACCTAAGCATCACCTTCCGGTTAACATCAAAGGTTCTGAAAAAGGGGATTACGCCATGATTATGGGGTTCCCTGGAAGTACTGAGCGTTACTTATCTTCTTATGGTATTGAGCATAAAATTGACGTTGAGTACCCAACACGAATCAAGGTAAGAAGAAAGAAATTAGACATGTACGAGCAAGGCATGAATAAAGATGAAGCTGTTCGTATTAAATATGCCAGCAAACATGCCCGTGTAAGCAATTACTGGAAAAACTTTATTGGAATGACTCAAAGTCTTAAAGCGTTGGACGTTGCCGGAAAAAAACGTGCCGATGAAGATAAATTTAAAGCTTGGGCAAACGAAGATGCGGATCGTAAGAAAAAATATGGAAATGTAATTTCTGACTATGAGTCAGCTTACAAAGAGCTATACTCTACTCAGGTTAACCGTGACTATTTGGTTGAAGGGATTTTCGGAATGGAAATCTTAACCCAGGCAGGAGGTATGCAAGCCTTACTTCCATTGTTGCAGCAGGAAGAGGTTGACAAAAAAGCGGTAGATGCTGTGATTCAAAAACTTAAAGCAGGTGGAGCGGCATTTTATAAAAACTACGATACCGAAATTGATCAAAACGTAATGGCAGAAGTGCTGGCTATGTATTCAGCTGATGTTCCTGAGGATCAACAACCTCAATTCTTCAAAGACATGGTTAAGAAAAACAAAGGTGACTTTAATAAATTGGCGGCAGGAGTATTTGCTAAAAGTAATTTCACTTCAGAAGAAAAAATGAATGCCTTCTTGGAAAAAGCAACTGCAAAAAGCATTGCAAAGGATCCGGCATTTACCATGTTTAACGGATTTTATGGAGAGTATATGAAAACTACTGCTCCGAAGAGAAAGGCTGCCGGCATTAGAATAAATACGGCTGAGCGTTTGTTCATTGATGGAATTAGAAAAATGAATCCTGACAAGGCATACTATCCTGATGCTAACTCTACGCTAAGGCTTACCTATGGTAACATTGGAGGATACGTACCTAAGGATGCTACTTACTTTAAATATTATACCACCGCACAGGGAATATTGGAAAAATATGTTCCCGGAGATTTGGAGTTTGATATGCCTCAGAAACTAATTGAGCTTATTAAAAACAAAGACTTCGGTAAGTATGGAAAGGACGGTGAACTTAGAGTTTGTTTCCTATCTAGTAACGACATTACCGGTGGTAACTCTGGAAGTCCTGTTATTAATGCAGAAGGTCACCTTATTGGAACCGCTTTCGACGGCAACTGGGAGGCCATGAGTGGTGATGTAGCTTTTGAAACCAATCTGCAACGTACCATTTCGGTAGACGTTCGATACACCCTATTCATTATCGACAAATTTGCCGGTGCTGGTCACTTGGTTGATGAGATGACGGTTATTGAATAATAATAATTCAACTTGTAAGAGTAAAAAAGCCCTGCAAATGCAGGGCTTTTTTATTTTCTCGCAATAGTTTGTTGAGATGATAATTATGGAATAAAGGGTATTAAAAACACTTTAGCTTTTGAATGATTCTAACCTTTCTGAAAAGCCAATTCAAGGTTTTCCATTATTTTGTCAGAAGTTGCATCAGTGGAAAGCGATGAAGGGTTCGAGTTCATATCTATCCCGGCTAAAAAGTATGGCCAATTCATATTAATGTCGAAAATTACCGATCCATTATTTATTATTTGAAACTCTGAATCATATTCTGTTATCATTTTGGCATATTTATCCGCTCCTACATGATATTTAAAGTCCTTGTCCGGCACCTCATCTCCATCACTGTCAAATTTACCCTCTAACAATAGAAAAGTATACTTATCGGTACCTCCTCTATACATAGATGGAGTTTGAGCCCCCATAGCAGATCCAGCTGCGTAATCTGATGGGTTTTTGGAATTGTTTAATGATGGATCAATTCCAAATTGGAATTTAAAATCAGTATAATATCCGTTTGAAGCAGCGCTTGCTGTGTAATCCTTAACCTCCGGCGTAACCAGTAGTACGTTTTCAGGATAAGCAAACTTTCCGGTTTCAGCATGTACACCTTGTGGATTTCCGATATAAAGTTGACACTTGGTAAACAATAGATAATTACCATCAATATTCTGAAAAGCTTTATTATAACTAAAGGCATCATGAGCCATTACCGATGTAATTCGATATTTAATTCCCTGCACTTGTGGAGCTGCGTAGATACAAGAGCCATCGTCTTTTTTTGCACTACTTGAATAATTGGTGGCTTTACTGTCCGTGCATCCTTTATTAGAACAATTTGTAAAAAATGATAATAATAGAATGGCAAGAATTCCTGATTTAATTGGTCTCATAGGTTAAAATTTTTCCAAAGTTAATTAATAAATGTAATCTCGATGTATTATCACGCGCTTAACGGATATGCTATTTTTGAAATCACATTACTAGGCATTAACGGCTCCTAATGATCAAAAAAGAAAACTGGTTCGAAAATTGGTTCGATACCCCGTGGTATCACCAGCTTTATTGTAATCATGATTTTGATGAAGCCAACCGATTTATCGAAAATCTTATCGCCTATTTAAACCCACCAAACCAATCGAAAATTTTAGATCTAGCCTGTGGCAAAGGTCGGCATGCCATGCATATTAATCGGCTAGGTTATTCTGTCTGGGGTGTCGATTTATCGGAAAGAAGCATTAGTTCTGCCAGCAAGTCTGAAAATGAACACTTAAAGTTTTCGGTACATGACATGCGAATGGTGTTCAAACCCAGTCACTTCGATTACATTTTCAATCTATTTACCAGTTTTGGATATTTCAATGCCCCTGAAGATAACCACCGTGTTATGCAGTCGGTTTGCGATGGTTTAAAATCGGAAGGTATTTTTGTATTGGATTTTTTAAACGCCAGCAAGGTTAAAAACACCCTGGTTTCAAAGGAACGAATTACCAAAGAAGACATCGAATTCTCCATTCATCGGCAAATCAGGGACAACGTAATCCTAAAAGAAATTGATTTTGACGCCGATGGGAAACATCATCATTTTGAAGAACGAGTAACCGCATTCGAACTAAAGGATTTAGAAGCGTTGTTTAAGCCTGTTAGACTTAGTATAATAGATACGTTTGGAAATTACTCCCTGGATAAGTTTAATGAAGAAGATAGTGACCGTCTGATACTAGTAGCCCAAAAAAAAACCGACCAATAAAATGATTGTAATTCTACCCATAATTAGCCTAACCCTTATTACATTTTTGGGGTTGTGGGTTTATGATTTGAAAGAAGCTTATCAGCAGCAAGATTCAATTCCTTTTCAAAAGAAGGCCATTTTTAAATACACCATTTATTCCCTTGCCTTAATTATTGGTTCTATTCTGTTTGTTAACTACGATATTACGGAAGGATACTTGTCATTCACAGAATACGGTCTCTATTTTTTTAGTGGGTTAATTTCACTGTTAATTTCCGGGTTATGGTTCCAGCATATCAACAAGCTGGACATGTACGAACCGGAAAAGCCCGTCATCCTGTTTCTTGTATTTGCTTCAGGTGCAGCAGCTTCATTTCTCGTCTTTCCCATTAGCTACATTTTTAAGACGTTTATCAATACGGGTTTTGATGGCAACTTCATAAATGACCTGTTCTATTCCATTGCCGGAAT
>CEQS01074321.1_pt1 | contig 17655 bp, 15 predicted proteins | sample 530981 | NCBI WGS metagenome assembly CEQS01 (sample SAMEA2621176, study PRJEB7988) | marine metagenome | biome: marine biome (ENVO:00000447); feature: mesopelagic zone (ENVO:00000213); material: "saline water (ENVO:00002010), including plankton (ENVO:xxxxxxxx)" | depth 800 m
CTGGTGATCATGCAAATGCCGGCGGGACTATTGCAGGTATTAAAACTGCCTTTCCGGATAAACGGATTGGCGTAGTTTGGATTGATGCCCATGGAGACTTACACACTCCGTATACAACACCTTCGGGAAATGTTCACGGAATGCCGGTGGCGCTTTCCCTGGGAATGGATAATCAAAGCAACGGGATCAATAATCTTTCAGAAAAGGAAGCCAGGCTTTGGAATGAATTAAAAGGGTTTGGCGGAATTCAACCTAAAATCCTTCCTCAGGATATTGTGTTCTTTGCCGTAAGAAGTACCGAAGAACCTGAAGATAAATTGGCCCTGGAACATGGGATTAAAAATTATTCGGTTCCTGAATTACGATACAGGGGCCTTGACCTTTGTTTAAAGGAAGCGGAGCAAAAACTCGCTGACTGTGATTTAATCTACATCAGTTTTGATGTAGATAGCATGGATTGTGACCTTATATCCTATGGAACAGGAACCCCAGTTCAAAAGGGGCTTGACCAACAAGAAGCAACGTCCATAATTCAATATTTCATGAATATGGATAAGACCGTTACTTTGGAGTTTGTTGAAATAAACCCGCTTCTAGACGAAAAGGGAAATCGAATGGCAGAAACTGCCTTCGAAGTGCTTGACGAGTTATTGAAATAATCCTTATTTCTTTATTGCCCATTTTGCACCAAGTAGCGCCATGGGAATATAAGCCAGTCCAATGTCCATAATGTCAAACCAGAGCGGTGCGTCAATTTCGAATGCGTTAGAAATCCCACCTAAGAGCCAAAATATACCGGTTGCAATAGCAAATTTCATCTTGTGCGTGGCTGCTATTAATGCGGCTAAGTATCCTGAAAGCAGTGTGCCCAGACCATGGGCTAATAATGGAAATGCATAATTTATTGGTGTAAACCGATGCATATTTTCCGATAGACTTGTTGCATCCATAGGTTCAATTCCTTCCGGCATAAACGGAATACCAGCAAACAGGATAGCCATGTGGAGGATCATGCCGCCTGCAATTGAAGCTACAACGGCTAATATATTTTTTAAAATTGGGTTCATTCTACTTGTTTTTAGTGTTTATTTAGTTCTAATTCCAGGCCTATCTCCAGCCTAGTCCTTCGTATAATGTTACTCCTTTCTGTAACAGTTTTTCCATTTCATCAAATACTTCAGGGTCATCTTTTTTAATATGAAAGCAAGATTTTCCTTTTAAGGTTTTCATAAGATTGGGAAATTCTTCCGCAGTAAACTCTTCCTTGTGCGTATAAATGGGGAAGAAATAAAAACCAACAAAATTCTTGTTCTTCATCGATGAAGCGAAGTAATGTCCTTCGGTGGTTTTTTTACCTATTACTACAGTTGTTGTTCCATAAACATGATATGCCTTATCAGTATCAGTTCTAATGTCCTGGTTTTTCGCATGAGGTTCAATTTTGGCTTTAACTTTTTCAAAAAGCTTGCCTTTCATACTGTCTTCCATAGTATTAATTTTTTCGTCTAAGAATTGCTGCTGAAATCAATGAAATGAGAATTCCAACCGGTAATATTTCCATCAAAGTTAATCCAGCTTTTATAAAAGGGTTTTTATAATATTCGATCCACATGCGCATTTCCGCTGCTTTTTCTTCTATTTCCTCAGCACTCATATCACTGGCCTGAAGTTTTGCAATGGCTGCATCTACATAATTAGTCATAAAATCGGGAGCGATTGTACTTGATATAATCATCCAGGTGACCACGTAGAAGGAAGAAGCCAGCAGCGAAATGTACAACCCAAGCAAGAATGCCTTTCCAAAAGAAATAGTTCCGTCGAGCTCATTGTCCCGATAACTTTTAACACCAACAAAAATGGTGGACAATGCAATTACCATTGATGCATAACCGAATAACTCCGACGCTGGATTGTCCAGGTTATCAACCATAAAGGACCAGGACCCCGCCAGGAAAGCCGCTATTATTACTCCACCAATTGATCCGTATTTTAATACTGTTTTTTTCATAATTCTTGTCTTATTTGTGAGCTACAAATCAAAACAGATTGATGTTTTTCAGACTCATACTAAAGTACCAAAGTTTATAAAATGGGTAAAATAGTACGAAAGTTGTACACTTATTTCTAGCTTGAAATAAGTCCGCTCTTTCTTGCAGTTTGTACCGCTTGTGTACGCCGTTTCACATCTAGTTTTGCGAATAAATTGCTCGTATGCGATTTTACGGTACTCTCAGAAACGAATAATTTTTCAGCGATTTCTTGATTGGTTAACCCTTCGGTAATACCCAACAGAACATCCATTTCTCTCAATGAAATTCCAAGATCTTTCATCACTTCTTCATTGGATTTCGGTTTTTCACCGCCGACCTTTTTGTGATTAACCCACTTAATTCCTGCCCATATTCCTGCCGATGTGAACAGGATGGCTAGTAAACCTATATACAGTTCTAACGAAACATTTTTTACGAAGTAGGAATATTCCAGGTATTTTAATATTCCTACCAACACAGCCAGAAGAAAACCAAAAAGAATTACTTGTTTTTGCACCTTTCAAAAATAGATGTATAGCCAGATTTTCGATGCAAAATCAGAAGCCCTGAGAAGAAAATGCTATTTTAGTGAATCAGTTTTATTAAAGAACCAAGGATATGAAGACGTTTTTTGCTGTTTTGACTCTCTTAGGTTTTTTAAGTACTCTAAATGCTCAAAGCACCTATTTGGTAACGGTATACGGAGATACGGTTGCCTGTGATTCCGTTGACGATGGAGACTGCATAATTGATGGTAAACTGAGTACCAAATTTGAAAAAAGGGAAATAACACTTACCGTGTCGAACGGAGAAACCACTATTTTCAAAAAGGGATTTAATAAGGGCAAGATTATCATGGCAAGTGACTCTGTATTACTGACCTTACAGAGTCTTGAGGTAGTAAAACATGGATTGGTGGTTACCGATAGTCGTATTTATTTTATTGATCGCGCCAGTCTTGATATTTTGCACGAATATTCCAGCTGGTATCTGGATGGTGCAGGAATATTACTCAAATACTTTCCAAAGGATGATACTAAATGCCCCAGGTATTCCTATGCCATTGAAAAATTTGATGTTGCCTGTAAAAAAGCAATTGAAACCCCAACTATTGAAGGGCGAATGGTAGTTCGGGCCTGGAACGATTGCTTTCCAATGAAAAAGCTGGAATAGTTTTATTTTCCTTCCAATAGGAGTTCAATATCCTCAATTAGTCGCTCAGTTTCTAATGCGTTGGTTCCGTTATAGATTCCTCTAATGTGGGCATTTTGGTCTACCAAAATTATATGTTCCGTGTGCAGAAACTGACTAGAATCTTTTGAAAACCCAGGCTCTTCTTCCGCAAAATAGGAATAACGTGCGAGGGAGTATATGTCTTTCTTATCTCCCGTAAGCAGGTGCCAATTGGAAGTATTAATTTTCATGGTTTCGGCATACTCTTTAAGCCTGGGCACTGAATCGATCCAAGGGGTGACCGTATGAGATAAGATTAAAAACTCATTGCTGTTTGCAAACTCCGATTGTACCGTTCGAAGGTTGTTCATCATTTTAGGGCAAACGCTTGGGCATGCTGTAAAAAAGAAGTTCGCTACATATATTTTTCCGTTGGTTTTTGAATCGGTGATATTGGTTCCACCGTTGGATGTAAAACTAAATTCACCTATTTGATGCAGCGTGTCAACATAAGGAGAATTTGTGCTCATCCAAATGGCCTTAAAACTTGGCTCATGGTAATACGGAACTCGTGAGTTCTCTTCTCTACAAGACCACAGAGTCAACACCAGTACGCAAAACACTGTCCACTTCATCCCAAACATTTTCGCAATTTTTGACTCCTACCAGGCCGTATCGGCGTCCATTTTTAATTTCGTAATTGGCCTTAATTCTTCCATCCCTTTTCCACATTTTCTGAATTCCTGTTTCCTGGCCCTTCGAATAATTAAAAACCCGATAAAGCTGACCGGAAGCGTACCATTCTTTTAGTTCGCCTTCAAATTCATCGTCCTTAAAATGATACAAAAATTGCATTTGCCCATTTTTCCACCAACCAGTATGAATCCCTTCTTTAGCCCCCTTTTTATAATAGCGTTTTGATTTTGGCTTGCCGTTGTCGTAATATTCCAAACTCCATCCTTCTTCCTGGCCATTTAAAAATGGGGTGTAAATAATGGTGTCCGTATTATTTGCGATTAAACCGGAATAACCTGAATACGGTAAGTTATTATATAGCAATACTCCTTGTTCAAATCGGAAACTTGAATCCGAATTAGCAATAAATTGGTTTGGGATTTCTACTGCCGGTATTTCAGAATTACAGGATACGAAAAGCCAAATGCTACTGAGTAACAGTGCCAGGCGTACCATAAAAACCATCTCCATTTATATAAGGATCAGTTGAAGTTATATGGTAATGATATATTCCATTGGGATAATCTGCGGTGGCATGAGAATGCCCATGATAATTGTCCAAATCAGCATTGGTAACCGTTTTCCCGTTTTCCACGGGGCCATACACCGGAAACCCATCCAATAAAAAACCGAGTAGTACACTACTTCCTTGAGCACCGGTTAAGTAGGTAGGCTCCAAATGGTAGTGATACATACCTTGTTGTTGAGGATGTCCGGCATATTGATCAAAGGTGTTAATCTCATTCGACAGGTCATCACCTGGAGCTGCGTTTTGATTAAAAAAGGCTACACCGTTAATAGCAACTCCAATAGCTCCCATTGGGGTTGCCGATTTATTCGCGGCCTCTGTAGGAGTGTGTGGGATTTTGAATGTGAAGTTTATTGCGGCAATTTTATTTGGGTTTTGATTGTAAGCCGAGTTATTGCCATTGTACGCTTCGTAGAGTGTGGATTCCCATTCGGTTCCTTTATAATAAGGGCTTTTATGATCCGGCCTTCCGTTTGTTTTAATAACGATAAATTCGCCGTCCTGATATACTTCTGAGGCCGCATAAACTTTCTTATACACGGTTAAATCGACTGATGTAGAAGGGGTTGGACTTGTGTCTTCATCTTTATCTTTTTTACAAGAGGAAAAGGCTAATAATGAAGCAACCAAAGCCAGGCAGAATAAGTTCGCGTTTTTCATAATTGTAAATTTTAAGCAGGTACTTCTTCTACATCAAAATACCTGAGGTACTGTGCAATTAATTCATCTATTTTTTTGATGCTGGCATCTGCATCTTCGTAGGAGGCAGCATTCTGAGCAGCGGTAACATTTTCCAGTATTGGGTGTAATACTGCATGTAACTGCTCATGAGCTTCTCCTTTCATCGTGCAATTCTTAATAATGTAATTGCATTGATATTGAAGTTCACCCGTTAGTTCTGCGTAATTTCTATTGTCTTCATGCGTTTCGTAAAACCCTTTTATGATGACTTGCATCATCAACATACCTTCCGATGTTTCAGGGTTAGCTAACCATTTTTGTCCATCATTAAATTGCAAAAGGTCATCAGGTTGTTTCGTACTCTCTGTTTTTGTAGGAGCTGTTTCCTCTACCGATTCTGCTGCAGGCGCCTCTTTTGCGTCGGTTGCCGATCCTGGATCACCACAGGAACTTATTAAAAGTGAGAAAACAACTAGCTTTAATATGGATTTCATTATTGATAAGATTTAATTGCACCCAAAGTAAATAAAACTAACAGGATGGTAGAAATATTTTATGTTCACCATTAGTTTTTTCTCTGAGCTCTAATTTTTCGTACAACAAGAAAGAGGGTTAAGGTTAAAATAGCTCCAATTAAGACTTGCATCCAGGCACTCAGCAACAAGATTTTATTAAGCATGAAGTTATGAAAGTTTGTATCCACCTTTTGGCCGGAGTATTCCTTCATATGAACCAATAGGCTAACCGCTAAATCTTTGTCTGGAATTTCTTGATGGCAGCCTTGGCAAACGCCTCGTCGATCGAGTTTTCCCCTTTCTTCCTTGTTTAGTGGCCTTGACCCTTTGAAGTGGTGCCCTACGGTTTGCAACTGTTCACTGGTTTCCGTTATAAAACGACTCCAATCGTGATCCAATTCAGGAATAGCACCAATTTGATTTATCGTACAGTCGGCAATTGCATTTCCTTCCGCGTCTTGCAAGTCAATGGTGTATCCTTTACTTGGGTCAGCCAGAAGTTCACCCGATTGAATTCCATACCCCATTGCTTTTGGATTGTTATGACAACTTTCGCAACTTCTACCTTTTTTAGATACTGTGTGGGTATGAGTTACTGCCATATCCAGGGCTTTTTGACCTTCTTCACCGGCTCCTTCCGAATTAGAAATCCGATAGATGTGATTGAGCAACAAGGGCACCGAATCTTTACCAATTATCGTAATGGAAGTCTGGCAACCCGGAATGGATGGAGCAATTCTATTTTCTCCATTTACGGCTAATGGAGGGTCTTCAAATCGCAAATAACTTCTTTCTTCGCTGACCAGACCGTCGATTTGATGTTGATCATTTTCTCCCCTCATTTCAGCGGTTATACCTGCTTCGTCATGAGCCAGGCCCATAGATACCCAATCCTCCTTGGTCATGTTTTTTGAATAATCGATTTTTATGTGACAGCCATAGCATTGAGGTGCCCAATCATCATGGCAGGCATAACATTCCATATTATCAATATGACCATCAACATTAACCATGGCTACAATACCTTCTTCACTAAGCTCGTTATCCTCCAGTAATTTTTTTAAGGGTGAAAATTCAATGTCTTTTCCGCCGGCAGAATGTAGGATAACCTGATCTCCGTTTTTTACCAATTGGGGTAGTGGATTGCCTCTGGCGGAGATTAAATACCCGTCTTTTGGTTCTACCACGGTACCTTGCTTGAAATGTTCCAACAGGTCTTTGGTTACTCCACGGGCTTTGCCTTCGGCTGGAACAACACCATCGATTTCATCGCTATAACCAATTGGTAATTCCCAGGGAAATTTTTGAGGGGTACCATGGCAATCCTGACATTCAATTTCAACCGCTCCCAGGGTGCTTCCTGCTAATATTCCGGAGCTATGAACGTCGCCACTGGTATGACAATCCTGGCACATCATTCCTTTGTCTTTATGAATATCGGCATGCAGTTGAATGTACTTTTTACCAAATGTTTCTTCCTGTTCTTCACCACCTCCCATAAATGGTGCTGAATAGGCGGTTTCGAACAAGCCCATATAAGAAGTTCCTATTCTTCTTCCACGATTGTGGCAGGTAACACAAGTACGCGACGGTATTCCGGAATATTCTTTTCCGTGAACGTTTACTTTACATTCCCGGGTACTTTGAAAACTGTGAACCAATGGATGTCCTGGTTCTGTCCTGGAAATACTCAAGTCATTTCCTTCGTAGTATCCTTGGGTGGAGTATGGAACATGGCAGGATGAACATCCAATACCGCGAAATTCACCTTTTCTCATACTTCCCTGGCCACCGGTATGGCACCGTTGGCATTCTTGTCGTATGTAGGTAAATACTGCTTTTTGTGGATCCTTCATAACCTGGTCGGCATCAGGAGCCAGAGGCAATTGCTTCATTTTTGAGGGGAAAACATTGGGCTCAATTTCCTTTAATTTTTGCATGTAAGCTTTATGAATCTCGGTTCCCAATTGCTCATGAAGAGGAAGCTCTTCCACATCAAAATTCGCCCAATCGTGTTTATATCCATTGGGGGCTCCAAATCCCCATTGAGTTCCCTGAATTTTTCCGGCTTCAGTAAACATAAGAGAAGTAAATTGAGGTTTAACCTGGGCCTCGTGGCAACCTCCACAGGTATTTTGATTGATCCAGGGACTTCCCGGATCGGGATAAAACTCCTTAGGGCCTTGATGGTTGATGAAGTAATCGACCGTTCCCTTGTGCGCTATTTTCTTGTCCTTAGATGTTGGGTTCCCACCATGACAAACAATGCAGTCATTTCCTTTGAAACTGGCTTTTTCCGCCACCTTCAGAATCTCTTTCATCATTTCAGATTCATAAGAACGAATGGGCTCAATTCCACCATGGCAGCTTAAGCATTGGTTTTCGCCGGTAGGTCCTTTTAGCTCATCCAGTTCCTCAGGATTTGGTTCAAAAGTTTTATTTGCTCCCAATAGGGCAAAAAGAACTACTCCCGATAGAACTAGTAAATGTTTTTTCATGAATAGGCAGAGTGGAGACTCTCAGTTTGTTTAGGTTTCAAATGTAATGTTTGGTGTAAGGGGAAAAACTTATGCTCTGCGTTTTTTTCATAATGCGATGAGGTAGGTATCTACCAATGTTTAACATTGAGGGTTATACCCTTTGCTGGGTTAACTAGAGTAGGCAATCTTCTAACTTTCAAATAACTGTAAAGTTATTTCGAAGGATTGAGATAGGTTTATCGTCTAATCAGATATTCGGTATCAAAACAATCTTTAAAACGTAATAATGAAATTAAGTATCCATTTAATAATCGTGCTCACCCTGGGTATTGCCGGGAGAATAATTGGACAGGATTTACCATTAGAATTTAATTATTCTGTAGATAGCCATCGACTAATCGTTGGCAATACAGTTACAACAGGTTTTTACGACGAAACGCAAATAGACACCATTTACCTTCAATTTTCTCAAACCAATTACTGGAACCAGTTGGATCAAAACTATGAGGATAAAATTGAGTTGCCGGCCACCCTCACGCACAATGGGGTTACCTACGATAGTGTAGGTGTTCGGTTTAAGGGACAAACATCGTATAAGCGTTTGGGCAATAAAGACAAAAAATCTTTTGCAATTACCCTTGATGCCTTTATTGATAATCAGGATGTGGAAGGGTATGAGGGATTGAACCTAAATAACGCCTTTGAAGATGAATCTCACATGCGTGAAGTGCTGTACCTGAATGCAATTCGAAAGCATATTTATGCGGCAAAAGGAAACTTTATTCATCTATATATAAATGGGCAGGACTGGGGCATATACCCAAATATTCAAAACCTGAACGCCGAACACGTCGATGAATGGTTTTTGGATCGGGATGCTACTCGTTGGAGATGTGAACGAACAACAACTGGTCGTCCAGGGCCAGGAGGTAATTTTAATACTGGATTCTCTACCCTTAATTATTTAGGAGATAACTCTACTGACTATACTCCGCATTACACGTTGAAAAATGCTGAGAAACAGGACCCCTGGCAAGATTTAATTGTGGCATGTAGTCTAATTGAAAAGACCAATTCTTCTGCAATGGTAGATCTGCTAAACGATCATTTTGACTTAGATCAGGCCTTATGGTTTCTTGCTGCTGAAATAATTTATACCGATGACGATAGCTATGTATATAAAGGTGGTATGGACTATTACGTATATTTTGACGTTGCTACTGATAGACTTGTGCCCATTGAATATGATGGAAATTCTGGGATGGCATTAAATAAAGCCAAGACATGGACACCGTTTTATAATGAAACAGATAACCGATTTCCATTGCTATATGTATTGATGAAGGTTCCGGAAATTCGACAGCGATATTTGGCTCATTTCAGAACAATGATGGAGACATCATTTGATACAACAGCAATGATGTCAAGGATTGATTACTACTCCAATTTGATTGCTCAACGGTATGCCAATGATCCCAAGAAGTTGTACACCGTTCAGGAGTTTAACACTGAAATTGCTAACCTAAAGCAGTTCGTACGTGACCGTGATTCATTTTTACGATCTAATTCTGAGTTTAAAGAACAAGGAGTTGGAATATCTTCAGTGTCTCATTTTGTTAACGGGAAGCAGTGGGGTAGTCCTGAAAATACCGATTCTGTTTTGGTATTGGCAACAGCAGCAAGCACAACATTACTTAAATCAATGAACTTATATTATGGAACCGGCTTGGCCGGGCGATTTAAGAGCACTGCAATGTATGATGATGGAATGCATGGAGACGGAGCAGCTGGTGATGGACAATTTGGAGGATACATTCCGGCGCAAACCGGAGGACAGTATATACGGTATTACATTGAATCGGTTGCCAATAATTCTGCAAATAGTAGGGCCTATGAACCCGTTGGTGCAGAGCATGACGTGTACATTTATCGAGTAAACAGTGGTGTAAAAGTGGCTTCTGATGTTGTGATTAATGAATTGATGTCATCAAATAAATTAGGTTATGCGGATCCATCTGGTGAATATGATGATTGGGTTGAATTGTATAACAATGGAAGCACAACCATGGATCTTACAGGTTATTATTTAACGGACAACAATGCCGAATTTCTACAATGGGAGTTTCCAAAAGGTACCACCATTGATCCCGGGGGTTATTTAATTGTTTGGTGCGATGGAGACGAGGGGCAATCCGGATTGCATGCCAATTTCAAGCTTTCCGCCAATGGCGAGCAGGTATTGCTGATCAATTCTGACGGTAATATTGCAGATGAAGTAACCTTTGACTATTACTTCTCAAATTATGGTTTTGCACGAGTTCCGAATGGAACAGGAAACTTTCAATGGCAGCTAATGACTCCTCTGGCTAACAATGAGACTTCTTCGGTTGACGATTTAATGGCTGCAGCTGCTAGTATTTCTGTTTATCCAAACCCCGCGAATTCAAGTTTTACGCTTAGGAGAAGCGAAGGAACCGGAGCAGAACATGTTGCTATTCTTAATATTCAGGGAGTTGTGGTGTTTGAACTGGAGATGAATGATTATTCGGCCGATGTAGATGTTTCTGATTGGAACAGCGGAGTTTATATCATTAAAACCCAGGACGGAAATACAAAGAGACTGGTGGTTAAGCCATAGTCTTGGTAGTTGGTTAAAGAAGCAGGAAGTACAGAAAAAGACTTCCTTTAATTGCAGGCAATTAACTCAAAACCCAGGAGATCAACATGGGTAGAAAGAAAATCATCTTTTACCGATTCTTCCCGGGCTAAGTCGGTACTTAAGTATTTCTTGTTGCTATCAGAAAAAATGGTAACCACATTGGCTTCCGGGCTTAGCATTTCCTGAGCTTTTATAGCACCCAAAAAGTTAGCTCCCGAAGAAATTCCAACAGCAATACCTAGTCGTCTGGCCAGTAACTGAGCCATTATGATGCTATCCCCATCGTCCACCTCAATAATGGAATCCAGTTCGTCAAGCTTTACAATGGAAGGAATAAATTCATCTGATATTCCCTGAATACGATGTTTCCCCACTTTGTACCCCGTGGATAGGGTAGGAGAGTTGGCAGGTTCCAATGGGTGAACTTTTACAGCAGGATACTTTTCTTTTAAATAGTTGCCGGTTCCCATCACGGTTCCCCCGGTTCCAACACCAGCGACAAATGCATCCGGTTGTATTCCTAACTGACTCATTTGATTTTTGATTTCAGGACCCGTGGTTTGGTAATGAGTTTCGGTGTTATAATCATTATCAAATTGGCAGGGCAAAAACACGTTAGGGTTATTAGCTTTGTGCGTTTTGGTCATTTCAATGCTTCCTAAAAAACCACCTTCTTCTTTAGAAACCAACCGAATATTAGTACCAAAACTTTTGATAAGTTGTTTACGCTCTTCACTCATCCAATCAGGCATGTATATGGTTATATTGTGCCGGTATGCAGCACCTACTGCAGCAAATGAAACTCCCGTATTTCCACTGGTAGCCTCAACAATTTCATCTCCCGGTTTTAACAGACCTTTTCTGTAGGATTCGTCAATAATGTGCATGGCTATTCGGTCCTTGATGCTACCGGTTAGGTTAAAACTTTCCATTTTAGCATATAGAATGCGTTGTTGGCCTTTGTAGGTAAAATAGATTTTAGCCATTGGTGTGTTACCAATAGCAATGCTTAAATCAGGTCTGATTTGAGTTTCCATAACTGTGCCTAATAATAAACCGTTTTATCTGGTTTAATTTGCAATTCAATGCGAAATTAAGCAAGTCAATCTGCTCAAATTATAACATATATCATTTGAGGTAAATGAATCATTCAGTAAAAAGCAATTTGAAATGCTTTGTTCATTTTAGGTTGGTGATTAATAAGAAGTAATTAATTATAGGTTTGCCACGTAACGTTAAAGTAGTTTCTCTTTAAGAATGCAAAATATCCCGCTGGTTTCCATAATAATGGCATTTAAAGATACTGCACCGTATTTGCATGCATGTTTAGATTCTATTTTGACTCAGACTTATGACAATTGGGAGCTTTTGGCTGTTAACGACCATTCCAGCGACTGGAGTGTTACTATACTCGAAGAATACGCTGCGAAGGATTCCCGTATTCGATTATTGCATAGCGACAAACCCAGACTCATTCCGACCTTGCAAGTAGGTTATGCTAATGCAAGAGGTAGCCTAATCAATAGAATGGACTCTGATGATAAAATGCCTGATTATAAACTCCAGGTATTGGTTGACGAATGGCTTAAACATGGAAAGGGTACTGTAATAGCAGGTGGTACTCAGCATTTTGTTGACGAAGGTGAAGTAGGAAACGGGTTTATTAAATATGAGCAATGGTTGAACGAAGTAGCAAGAACCAGCACCCATTACCGGGAGATTTATAAAGAATGTGTCATTCCTTCCCATTGTTGGATCATTCATAAAGAAGACTTTGATGCTATTGGGGCATTTGATCCATTGGTTTACCCGGAGGACTACGACCTGTGTTTTAGGATGTACCGGCATAAATTGAAGGTCATTGGTATAGATTCCATACTACATCATTGGAGGGATCGATCCAACAGAATTTCCAGAACCTGGGAAGAATACAAGGACAACCGCTATTTTGATTTAAAAACCCGATTTTTTTATGAGTTGGATCGCGATCGAAACCGGCCTCTTGTTCTATGGGGAGCAGGTAAAAATGGTAAGGATATGGCCAGGATACTATTGGCTCATAACGATCAGTTCCATTGGGTTTGCGATAATGAGCGAAAAATTGGAAAGGATATTTATGGTGTCCGGCTTCAACATTTTAACGACGTACCGGCGCTTCGCAATCCTCAGATTATGATGGTGGTGTCATCCCCTGAAGGTAAGCAGGAAATTAAAGCATTACTTGGTTCCTGGAACAAAGAACCGGTTAAAGATTATTGGTTTTTTGCGTAATAAAGCTGAATAAAATTGTCTATTTACAGCACCTGGCTTTTTATTACCATTAGTTTTTCTCTTGTCATTTCATGCATACTGTATTGAATTCCACCCATTCCAATTCCTGACGAATCTCTTCCACCAAAAGGCATCCAGTCTACCCGAAATGCCGTATGGTCGTTGACCATTACAGCTGTTGCATTTAACTTCTTAACAACATCTAATGCTACGTCGATATTCTTAGTAAAAACAGAAGCTTGAAATGCATAGGGCAACGAATTGGCGATTTCAATGGCCTCTTGCCTGTCAGAGTATGAATAAACGCATACCACCGGTCCAAAGATTTCCTGGGTGGATACTTTTGAATCTGGTGACGGATTAAGCAATACTGTAGGTTCGTAACAAGTCTCTGACATCCGTTTTCCTCCGCACAATACCTGGGCTCCTTTCTCAACGGCTTCGTCCACCCATTCTCCAACCCGATTTACCTCTCGGGGTAAAATTAATGGGCCAACTTCTGTTTTCGAATTCATGGGATCGCCAACCTTTAATTTTCTTGCAATATCTGCCAATTCGGAAGCAAGTTTTTCGCAGATAGATTCATGAGCAAATACACGTTGCACGGAAACGCATACCTGGCCCGCGTGATAAAATCCTCCCTTGGCCAATGCAGGCATCATTTCGGCAAAATCCGCATCTGCTTCTACAATTACAGGGGCTGCGCCGCCATGTTCCAGAGCAAAACGAGTTCCAGGGGAAAGTTTGGTTTGAAGGTACCAGCCAACTTTGGCTGATCCTATAAATGAGAAATAATTAACCCTCCAATCGGTGATCAACTTTTCAGCAACATCATTGTCACAAATGACCGCCTGACACCATCCATCTGGCAAACCAGCTTCTTTTAGAATTTCTACCAGTGCCATACAGGACATGGGAGTGGTTGGTGCGGGTTTTATTATTACCGGACAACCGGCCGCAATGGCAGTAATGGTTTGATGAACGATTAGGTTTAAGGGATGATTAAAAGCGCTTACCGAAGCAACCACACCTATGGGTTCACGCATGGTAAATGCCATTCTTCCCTCCGAAGCCTTGGTTAAACCCATAGGAACTTCTTCGCCTTTCAACTCTGCAATTTGCTCAGCGGCTATCTCCACACCATTTATGGCACGCAATACTTCTACTTTGGAGTCGGTGTAGGGTTTCCCTCCTTCACGGGCTGCAATGTTGGTTAGTTCATCAATCCTCTCAGACATAATTTCGGCACATCTTTTTAAAATGTCCTTTCGGTGATGGGGTTTAAGCCAACCATCTTGATTAAGAAACAAGGAATGGGCCGTATGGAGAATGCCATCAATTTTTTCCATTTCCACCAAGGGATATTCTCCAATTCTTTCCTGATTGTAAGGGTTAAATACTTCCAACATAAACCTTGATTTAAGAAATTTTACACGATTCTTTTAGTTTAACATTCAGAATAGAATGATTCAATGAATAATCAACTGGTAAATCAATAACATGAACACCATCCGTATTTAAGCAAAACTCAAATATTCGATTAAAATCTGTATCGCTGGTTGGTCGATGTCCGTTAGCACCATAACTATCTGCATATTTTACGAAATCCGGGTTGTTGTAATCCAATCCATAGTTTTCGAATCCAACACCTTCCTGCTTCCATTTTATCATTCCATAGGAACTGTCATTTAGGATAATGACGATCATATTGATTTTGTTTCGAACCGCAGTTTCCAATTCCTGCGAATTCATCATAAAGCCTCCGTCACCGCAAACAGTTACCACTTTGCGATTTGGGAAAATAAGTTTAGATGCCATTCCCGAAGGTAGGCCAGCACCCATGGTAGCCAAGGCATTATCAAGTAATAAGGTGTTTGGCTGGTGGCAGGTGTAGTTTCGGGCAAACCAAATTTTATAAACTCCATTATCCAGAGTGACAATTCCATCGTCCGGTAGTGCTTTTCTTATGTTGTTTACCAGGCGTTGAGGTAACATGGGAAAACGGGTGTCTTCAAAGTACTTGTGCAGGTGATTGTCCACTTCCTTTTTTACACGCATGTAGTAAGAGAAATCCCAGGAATCCATTGGGTCAACTAATTCTGCCAAATGGTTAACAGAATGGGCAATGTCGCCCACCACATTCAGTTGAGGAAAGTACACATCGTCTACCTCTGCCGGGAAGAAATTAATGTGAATGACTTGCTGTTTTCCCTCTCTCATAAAGAAGGGCGGTTTTTCAATGACATCATGCCCGACATTGATGATCAGGTCTGCGTGGTCAATGGCATTGTGCAAAAAGTCATGGTCAGACAATGCTGCGGTACCTAAGAAAAGGGGATGTCTCTCATCAATTACTCCTTTACCCATTTGGGTATTAAAAAATGGAATTCCGGTAGTTTCTACAAAGGCGGAAAGTGCATTACTGGTTCGTTTTCTGTTTGCACCGGCACCAATAAGAAGCAAGGGGCTTTTCGCTTCTTCGATCATTTTGGCCGCCATCATTATACTCTTGTGACTGGCATCGGGACGGCGATGACCCACGACCTTAAAAATTCGATCTCCCGCCTCTTCTTCGGCAACGTCTTCTGGAAGTTCCAAATGCACCGCACCGGGTCGTTCTTCCATAGCCAATCGGAAGGATTCCCTAACCAGGGAAGGAATGTTGTGTCCGTTTACAATCTGTTTAGTCAACTTGGTAAGCGATTGAAACATATCTACAACATCAATGATCTGGAACCGGCCTTGTTTGCTCTTCTTAATTGGTTTTTGTCCGGTAATCATAAGCATGGGCATGGCACCCAATTGTGCATAAGCAGCAGGGGTTACCAAATTGGTTGCTCCCGGTCCAAGGGTAGACAGGCAAACACCTGGCTTACCGGTTAGACGACCATAAGTGGCGGCCATAAATCCAGCTCCCTGTTCATGACGGGTAAGAATTAATTCTATGCTTGAGTTTCTCAAAGAGTCCAGAATGTCAAGATTCTCTTCTCCGGGAATTCCGAATATGTATTCTACTCCCTCATTTTCAAGAGCTTTGATAAACAGATCTGATGCTTTCATAATTCATAGGTGTTTTGAATCATGAAAATTATAAGGAATTTAGAACAAATGAAAGATTTGTAATAGCTTGGCAACGAGGATTACCAAAAGCGTTTATTGGAACGTTTGTTAATCGCTAATCGTTACTTTTTCATCCCCCAGTTGAATCCGGTCTCCGCTTCGAAGTTTTCTTCTTATCCTCAATTCGACTTCGTTATTCACCAAAACCTCTCCTTCGCTGATAATCATTTTAGCAAAACCTCCTGATTCCACCAATCCCAAGGTTTTTAGCAGCTTATTTAGCTCGATGTATTCCTTGCCCTTAAGTTCAAATTTCACAGTATTGTCCTTTCGGCAAAAATAGGTGGTGAGGGAGATTGAATTACTAATACTGCTCTAAATACAGGCTGTACCTTCCAGGAGTTCGAGGCTGTCGATAGAGGTAGAGCAAGTAGCCATTGTGTACTTTAATTTTTTCGGGAAATATGTTTTCAATCTTATGGAACTTGGTAGCCAGACCCGATTTGACGTCTACCTTGTACAAGGTGCTCCAACCGCTTCTTTCCATTATGGTGAAGTAAGATTTCTTTCCTTTGTCTTGAAATACTTGCGGTTCCCAGGCCAGTTTGGTGTGGTATTTTATTTTGGTCTTACTTACCAGTGCTCCCTTATAATTCATGCGTACAATGGCATTGTTTCCATGATCGAAGGCAATTATTTCTTTTTTGTCCAGAAATATGGGACAATAATTGGGTTTGTAAAACATGGACTCCGAAAGGTCTTCTTCCATAACCAGGTTTCTGATTCTGTTTTCTTCGGTATTGTCGAGGTTGGCGTCGAGGTACATCAGATCCTGAATAATGTTTCCATACTTTTCCCTCAAAACCAATAAATCTTCCTGAATAAGCCGAATGGTTTGCCGATCGGCAGAATAGTAATAAAGGGTAGAGTAGCGCTGGTCGAACTTTCTTTTAAGGAACCAGGAAATCAATCGGGCGTAGCCATATTCTTCATAAATAAGAAAGCTATCGGTTAAAACCCGACAAGGGTTTTTTATTCTGTTTTCTAGGTTTTGGCTGCTTCGGGTTACGGTTACATCAATATCATAGTGAATTTTTAAATAGCGATCATACATGATGAGGTACACTTCGTCCCGGCAATCTTTAAACAGCGATACGGGTTTTCCTTTTACAATGGTTTCACCTAGTAAGTTCCCGTAGAAATCGACGATTCTAACCCTGTTTTTTCTTGATCTGTCCAGGTTTTCCAGCAGTACAATTTTGTCCTTGTAAATTTCGTAATCAATTATTTGAGAGAAGTAAGGTGATGCCACCATACGTGGCCCCGAGTATACTTCAACCGCCTGAAGGCTCATAACCTTAGGCACCATTTTAACATCAAGTTTTCGGTTGAAGGAATAGTCAATGGAAGTGCTAAAATCCTGAAAGGAAACGTGTGAAAAATCGAGTTGAACGGGAAAGCTGTCTTTTGGAAGTTTTACTTTTAAACTAAACTCTCCGTTGGCAAGCGAGCTGGTGCCTAT
>CEQS01039998.1_pt1 | contig 17653 bp, 17 predicted proteins | sample 530981 | NCBI WGS metagenome assembly CEQS01 (sample SAMEA2621176, study PRJEB7988) | marine metagenome | biome: marine biome (ENVO:00000447); feature: mesopelagic zone (ENVO:00000213); material: "saline water (ENVO:00002010), including plankton (ENVO:xxxxxxxx)" | depth 800 m
GTTGATGCAGCAGGGTTTGCCTCAAGTCGAGCGATGGGGATCATTGCACCGCACTTTTCACAAACCCCGTATGTTCCTTTCTTGATACGTCCAAGCGCTTCTTTGATGTGATTAAAGCGCTCTTCGAGCTCGGTCACGATGCCTTCGTTTGTGGTTTTTGCTTCAAAACGATCGGCCAGAATGGTCGCGTCAGCGGTGCCGGTTTCTAGGTCGCCGTTGGTCCCGTGCCAGTCGCTTGGGTTCATGTAATTCTCTTTACCAATGTCGGCAAGCTCTATTTCAAGCGTTGCAAGTTCTTGCTTGAGCTTCTCTTCAAGTTTTGCCGTTGTTCGTTTATCTAACATAGCTTGGTAATCATACACACTCCCTAAGTTTCGGCAACACGAAGGCGGCTGGCAAGTTCTACAAGGGTTCTTATATTCGTGGTTATTATAACCGTATTGCGGTTTATGAATGCATACAAAACGCGAATGTCCCCATCAGAGTCTCGCAAGACACGCACATCCAGGTTCTGCACCACAGTGTCTGAAAATGCATTTTCTCCCTCTGCAACCGCGGGCTTTGCGTATTCGACGTTCGGGCTAAAAAAGGGAGTCAGGTCTTCTTCCAAATATGCTTCCCAGGCGAGCATTCCTGCAAATGCATAGCCATACGATTGCGTGGTGAGTATCAAAAACGGAACGTTTTCATCTATAACATTGACACCCAGTGCATAGTCTGACTCAAGGGTTTGCAAAAAAGGACCCGGTACGTTTGCATCGATTGACTCAAGGAAGTCTACTGCGTCGAGATGCTCGGTCGTCTGCCCTTGTTCCGTTTCGAGCGCTCGGGTCAAATACAATTCGACAACTGAACCCAGGGAGAAAATAGTGTTACGACGGGCACTTGCCAACGTGGTCATGATTCCTCGGGCATTCTTGTCGGTCACATCGATATTTTCGCGTGCTTCAGTAAAGATGATCGTTGGTTCAAACTGGGGAGCGACGTTCGGTGCAGTGTTGAGTTGGTACGCGTAGAAAACGCCCATGGCAAGCACGGAACCGATAACCAGGAACAATATGATCAGGGCAACGAGGTAGGTGGTTTTCCACGGCTCTCGTTTGCCTTGAGCGTAATCGGCTGACGTGCGTTCATCTCGATCGGCCTCGAGCGCGGCAATGCGTGTCATAGATATCTTCTTGTTGCGAACAAGATGTTGTACGTCATCTTTGAACGTGTGAACGACTGCTTCGTTCTTCTTCTGCGAAGATCCGATAGGATTGCCCGAGGCATTATCAGTGGACTCGCGCTCGCGAGTCCCACCTTGTGCAGTAAGAGGTTTGGTTAACTTCGAGGCCTTCCGGGGTTCGATATTTTTTGACATGTCGCCACGATACGTGCGCATCAATGCCTTGCGTAAGGCTCCCTTAACCACTCGAGGCGGATTTTCTTGTGAGGAATCGCCTCGTGGAGAAGCATTAGTGTTCTCGTCTTGTGGAGTTTCGTTCTGGTTTTGGTCCTTTGGCATGGTTGTCGTTTGGTTTCGCTGGTGCAGCCCCCTTGTTTGTCGCGAAGTTCGGGTCAACATCCTTGATAGAGAGGTTGATACGTTCCTTCTCGTCAATCTCCTTGATTATAACAGGAACGCGTTCCCCCTCTGATACCACATCAGTAACCTTGTTGATGCGAAATGGAGCCAACTCTGAGATATGCACAAGACCTTCTGCATTCGGACCGATCTTCACAAAGGCGCCGAAATCCATAATACGTGTCACTTCTCCCTCAAAACGCTCCCCGGCTTCGTATTCGTGCGTGAGGTCCTTGATCATCTTAGCGGCAGCCTCTGCCGTGCCATTTTGTCCGGTTACATAGACGGTCCCGTCGTCTTCGATGTTAATTTCGGTACAGCCGGTCGCCTCCTTTATTCCGTTGATGGTTTTACCTCCCGGGCCAATGACTAGCCCGATTTGGTCTTCCTTGATAGTAAGCGAGATAATCTTTGGTGCACGCGGGTTAATGTCAGCACGGGGCTCAGGAATTGCCTTAAGCATTACGTCCATAATCTCAGCGCGTGCTTTTTTTGCTTGTGTGAAGGCCTCCATGAGCACTGGCACCGGAACGCCCGATACCTTAACGTCCATCTGTACCGCAGTGACACCTTCGGATGTTCCGGCAACCTTAAAGTCCATATCACCAAAGTGGTCCTCTGGACCCTGGATGTCAGTGAGTATTTTGTAGTTGCCGCTATCGTCGCTCATCATGCCCATCGCAATTCCTGCTACCGGACGCGTAATAGGGACTCCTGCATCCATCAACGCCAAGGTTGAGCCACATACACTAGCTTGCGAACTCGAGCCGTTACTTGCCATGGTCTCAGACACAATTCTGATAGTATACGGAAACTCTTCTTTGCCTGGCAACACTGGCTCAAGAGCCTTTTCCGCCAGCGCCCCATGGCCGATCATACGTCGGTTGAAACCACCCACACGACCCGTTTCTCCAACAGAGAATGGTGGGAAATTGTAATGGTGCATGTAGCGCTTGCGCGAGTCTTGCGACTCAATTGTGTCAATAAGCTGTGCATCCTCCGGCCCCCCGAGGGTAAGCGCTGAAAGCACATGTGTGCCGCCACGGTAGAAAATTCCGGTTCCGTGAATAAGGTCTGAGACACCGCCAGCTTGTGCATACAAAGGCCGAATCTCGTCCATCGCGCGCCCATCTTGGCGACGATTGTTTTCAAGTGCCTCAACGTGCACGAGTTCGTCCACTTTTTCTTCAAAGTAATCTCCGGCGTCGGACACTTCTTCCGGCAGTTGCTCTTTCGCGAGTGCCATCCATACGGTCTTAAGGGCGTATGCCCCTGCTTTCCCGAACACATACTCGCTCATCTTTGGTGCAATGTGTTCTTCAAAAAGTTTTTTAACAGCATCGCTTGTCTCGCGTGAAGGGATATCCTGCTTTTCCTTCCCGATTTCGTTAATAATTGATTGCTGCCATGCTTGGAGTTCATTATGAACCCCAACTGCACGCTCCATCCCCTCTCCCAAGCGCTCCTCAGGCACTTCCTTTGCGCCAACTTCAATCATATTGATGTTTCCGTCCTTACCACATGCGAGCAGGTCGAGTGTTTCCACCTCCTCAGTTCGTTGTGTGTACGTGGGATTGATGATGAACTCATCCTCGCCGTTTATCTGGCCGATACGCACCGCACTTACCGGTCCTCCCCACGGGATGTCTGAGGTACCAAGCGCAAGTGACGCGCCGATGACACCGAGCACGTCCGGATCCTCGTCTTCGATTGCAAGTACGGTGATAATAACCTGTACATCTCTGCGCAGCGAATGATCAAACAGTGGCCGAATAGTTCGATCTACTACGCGAGCCGATAGTACCGCTTCCTCTGAAGGCCTCCCCTCGCGTCTCTGGAAACGACTTCCGAGAATTGCGCCTGCTGCGTAGAATTTTTCTTCAAACTCAACTGAAAGTGGAAAGTAGTCGAGACCTTCTCGTTCCCCTCCCATCACAGCGGTTGCAAGTACTGCGGTGTTGCCGTAGCGTAAAATAACCGAGCCGCTTGCCTGGTCTGATAAATCAGTAAACTGAGCGGTAAGTGTCTTACCTCCAACTTCAATAGAATATTCTTTTTTCTGCATTTCTCTTAAATGAGTGATGCTCAGATTGCAGTACTACACACTGTCTTGCCCTACGTGTGTATCACTGTAAATCTGAACACCACAATTTATTGATAACTACACCGCACTCTACCAGAGTTTTCCATGAACTCAAACTTTGTTAGACTCGGTAAATGAAACAAATTCTCTACATACACGGGGGCGAGTCATTCCTAGATCGGGAGGAAATGATGCGCTGTATAGAAAAGTGGGAAATCGACAACCCCTTCGAGAAACAGGCGCAGCGAAAGTGGCGCGAGAGTGTTCGCGAGGAACTACAAGAGACACACGTCCTTGCTGACCCAAGGATGCCCAATTCGATGAATGCACACTATGAAGAGTGGGCCATGTGGTTTGAAAAGTACGTACCATTTCTCCAAGACGGTGTCATTCTAATCGGGCATTCGCTTGGCGCAAATTTTCTTGCCAAGTATCTGAGTGAAAATACCTTGCCAGTTGGAATTGAGCAGTTGCACCTTGTGGCAGGGTGTTTTGGCGAGGGTGACTTTACGCTATTTGAGTCGCTTAAAAATATTGAAAAACAGGTACAGCACATTTTTATTTACCATTCACGCGATGACGACATTGTTAGCTTTGCCGACGCGGAGAAGTTTAAACAAGCATTGCCAAGTGCTGAACTCATTGAGTTCAAAAACAGAGGACATTTCTTTGCGCAGGAGGAATTTCCAGAACTCGTCGAGAAAATACGTGGATAGCCTTTAAGCCATTCCTTTTTGTGCGGTAGGATAGAGACAGAACTAGATCATTAGTTCGCTGATGTTAACTCCAGATACATAGGAGGAGTCAATGTGCGGTATTGCAGGTATCTGCTACAGCAAAGACGCCGCTATACTCATTGCCCGCATGCTGCACGCACTGCAGCATCGCGGGCAGGAGGCGGCGGGGGCCGTTTCCCGAGAAATATCGAAGAACGGAATCCATTTCTACGAGCATCGTGCCCCGGGTCTTGTCGGGGACACGCTTGCACGTGAAGAAGTCACCAGACAGCTTCATGGTGATGCAGCTCTTGGTCACGTTCGGTACTCAACCGCCGGACCAAAACACACCGCCCACGCTTCGCAGGTCGCTGACGCACAACCCCTGCTTCGTGAAGGGGTCGCCCTTGTGCACAATGGTAACCTCACCAACCACCTCATACTTCGGAAGGAGCTCGAGGGGCAAGGTGCCCGCTTCCAAACAAAAGTAGACTCGGAGGTGATCCTGAAGCTCATCGGTCGCGGAGAGGCCGATACACTCACCAATCGAGTTTGTGATGCGCTTACGCGAATCGAGGGAGCGTTTGCGCTCATTATTCTGTCGAAGAAGAAACTCATCGGAATTCGTGACCCGCTGGGAATCCGCCCTCTGGTATTGGGTCGCGTTGGCGACGGGTATGCGTTTGCGTCCGAGACGTGCGCCTTTGACATCGTCAGGGGAGAAGTTGTCGACGAGGTGGCTCCGGGTGAGATGGTGGTCATCGAGGACAACGAGGTGCGGCGTATCAACTATGCGTCAGTGACCCCCGAGAGACCGTCGCGACCGTGCATCTTCGAGTACATATATTTCTCTCGCCCCGACAGCGAGTGGGGCGACAAGAATATGTATCTCGCACGTTCGCGACTTGGGAAGCAGTTGGCTCGAGAAGAGATAGCGCGAGGCACAGATCTCGACCTTTTCGGTGACGACACGATCGTCGTTCCGGTGCTCGACTCCGGCCTACCAGCGGCAATTGGGTACGCACATCAAGCGCATCTGCGGTTCTCGCCCGCGCTTGTGCGTAACCACTACGCAGTGGGGCGTTCGTTCATCGAGCCAACGCAGTTTCTGCGTGATCTCAAGGTTCTGCTCAAGCACAACGCCAACAAGGCGCTGGTGCGAGGGATGCGCGTGATCCTCATTGACGACAGCGCGGTGCGTGGCACAACGTCTCGGCTTATCGTTGAAATGATACGGTCGGCCGGTGCGCGCGAAGTGCACCTGCGTATCGCAAGTGCCCCGATTACCCACGCGTGCTTCCACGGCATCGACACAAACAGGGGTGAACTACTTGCCGCTGGGTGTGAAGATCTTGAAGAAGCAAACGAACGTCTTCGTAAGGCAAGCGGCGCCGACTCGGTCGCTTACTTGTCTCACGCAAACATGGTTCGCGCAGTACGGTGCTCGTCGCAGTGTGACGCGTGCTTCTCGGGGGACTACCCGACTCCCCTTACTGACTTGCAGACATGACAACGCGAAAACGGGCGATCTCTTTGGTCGCCCGTTCTCCTTTTTCTCTACTCCCCGATGCCTGGAATTTTCCAACCGCGATACGAGATGAGATACTTTTTTGGATCGTCGTCCATATCGGTGAAGTCATCACAAGCTTCACGCAACTTTGACGAAGAAGACTTTCCAAACGAAATTACCTCAACCTGGCATCCTTCGTGGAGTTGGAGGTATTCTACGAGTGGAGCAAAATCCCCATCTCCGGTTGCAAGAACTACAGCATCAAGTTTTGGTGCCATGGTCACGGCGTCGATCGCCATGCCGACATCCCAGTCTGCCTTTTTTGCCCCCCCGAAAAAGACCTGCAAGTCTTTTGTACGGATTTCGATACCAAGCTTCTGCATCGCTTCGAAGAAGCTCTGCTCCTCTCCTGATTCGGTTGTAACCACATAGGCACGCGCACGCACTAACTGGCGACCAGCGACACATTCTTTCAATACGTTTCCGAAGTTTACTTTTGCTTTGTAGAGATTCTTCGCACTGTGGTAGAGGTTCTGAGTGTCGATGAACACACCGACACGTTGTTCTTTGTGTTTAATAACTGACATATAAATTTGTCGTAAGAAAAATTATGTCTGTAAGAAATTCGACCTGCGCTCATGATACACGACGACAGCGGGCTAAAGCAAAAGTGCCCGCACGGGCACTTTTGCTAGTGTAGGTTTTTTGAAAAATTATTTCTTCAATCCGAGCGCCTTTACAAGTTTGTTGTATGCTTTCGTGTCCTTCCCTTCTAAGTACTTGAGGTGCTTGCGACGATTCGCAACCATCTGCAACAGACCGCGACGTGAGTGGTTGTCTTTCTGGTTTTTCTTCAAGTGCGCTGAAAGTTCGTCAATGCGCTTGCTCAAAACAGCTACCTGAGCCTCAGGTGAACCAGTGTCTTCTTCGTGTCGCTGCCCTTTCTTGAGAGCGTTAGCTTTTTGTCGTTTTGTAAGCATGATGTACACAAAATATGCCCGGGGCTGTTGCACTAGACAACACATCCGGACGTGATGCAAATATAGCACACTTTGGGTCTATTGGCAAGTCATCTGCTAGGGTCTAGGCATTGTGCGACACGCCCCCGCACCTGTTGTTCCAAACGTATCGAATGTGCACGCAAGACTGCATGGAACAACAGGTGTAGGGGCACGCGTGATAAACTTAAGAGTCATGAGCTCTGTCGTTGAATATAAGAAGCAAGAATTCCTCGAATATCTAGAAATTGAGCGTGGCCGCGCAGTAAAAACAGTCGAAAACTACGACCGCTACCTCGCACGATTCTTCAAGCACTCGAGGGTGAAACACCCGAAAGACATTACCGAAACAAAAGTGCGTGAATTTCGCATGTGGTTGAATCGCCAAACTACTCAAAGGGGTGAAACGCTCAAAAGGAGAACGCAAAACTACTACCTCATCGCCATTCGTGCTTTTTTGAAGTTTTTGCGCAAGCGTGGAGTCACTAGTCTCTCCCCCGAGCGTATTGAATTGGCGAAGGTTCCACAGCGTGACCTCGACTTAATCACTCGAGCAGAACTGAACCGCTTACTCGCAGCCCCCATGAAGGCACACAGGGATGGTGAAACGGAGAATGACAAGATTCGAGCACTCCGCGACAACGCGATCTTGCAACTTTTGTTCTCGACCGGTCTTCGTGTGTCGGAACTTGTTTCACTCGACTCCGATATTGATCTCTCCAAGGACGAAATGTCGATTCGTGGCAAGGGCGATAAGGTGCGCGTGGTATTTTTCTCGCCCGAGGCAAAAAAAGCAGTCCAAAGATATCTCGACGAGCGCAAAGACCTCGACGAGGCGCTTTTTGTAAACATGGGACGCAACGCAAATGAGCGAAACGAGCTTCGCCTTAGCACTCGCAGCGTGGAGCGCATAGTGAAACACTACGCAACGCGCGCGGGCATCACCAAAAAAGTTACACCGCACGTTGTGCGTCACAGCTTTGCCACCGACTTGCTACAGAATGGTGCTGATATTCGCAGTGTGCAGGCACTTCTGGGGCATGCTAACATCGCGACCACTCAGGTGTACACACACGTCACCGACAAACATCTCCGAGATGTGCACTCGAAGTTTCATAACAAGAAAAAGTAAGTGCATAAGTGTCCTTGAGAATGTCCGTAAGAAGGAGTACGGTGGAAGGGTACGGTCAGGGCGCGTACCGACCACGGGGGTCGCGTGCGTTCCGGCAGCGTTTTGCAGCTTGCCTTGTTGACTGATGTTCATCCTGAAAACAGGAGGGCGACGTGAACAAGTTCGCAAACCCCAAACTACCCCAATATGATAATTTCATTTCCGGGTTCTGGTAGCATTGGAGCGACGACCTCACCCCAACCTCAGTGGGAAAACTGAGACGGCAGCCGCAAGGTTGATACACAGAAGCCGGTGGTCACCAATACGACCACCGGCTCACTTCTTTTTATTGTTATGCTAGCCCCGTTCCACAATGACGAACGCGAGCAAAGCTCGCTCCCACTTGATTCGTCGTTGTGGAACGGGGTAGCATGACACCCATGAGAATAGTTTCATGGAACGTAAATGGGATTCGCGCAGTCGACCGCAAGGGTTTATTTATGCCGATGATACGAGAATTGCGACCGGACGTATTGTGTCTACAGGAGACAAAAGCGCAGCAACATCAGTCTCCCATTGATCTGCCTGACTACGAAGAGTTTTGGAACTCAGCGGAGCGGAAGGGTTATAGCGGCACGGCAATCTTCACAAAACGTAAACCCCTTTCCGTTTCATACGATCTTCCGGAGGATGTAACCAGAAAACACAGCTTGAGTAGCGACGCATACGGCGAGTTGAATAGGGAGGGACGCGTACTAACCATCGAATTTCCTGAGGTATTCATTGTTACTGTCTACACGCCCAATGCAAAAGACGACCTCTCGCGCCTCGAGCTGCGTTACAAGCACTGGGATCCGGCGTTTCTCGACTACTGTGTAACACTCCAGAATAAAAAGCCGGTCATTTTCTGTGGCGACCTCAATGTGGCACACAAGGAAATTGACCTTGCTCGTCCAAAAGAGAATGAGGGCAACAAAGGATTCACCAAAGAGGAGCGCGAAGGTGCCGACAATATAGTCGAAGAAGGTTTCATCGATACACTCCGCATGTTTGAGACTGGTGGAGAACAGTATACGTGGTGGAGTCCGTGGAGCGGGGCGCGGGAACGTAACGTCGGGTGGCGAATCGATTACATATTTGTCAGCGCGCAGCTTGAGGAGCGAGTAGAAAGTGCTGCAATCCACCCAGACATCTATGGGTCCGACCACTGTCCTGTCTCAGCAGACATAAATCTATAGGACATATAAAGGACAAGCAAAATGTCCTTTATACGTGTAAAGGACATTTATCCACAGTACAATGTCTTTTATATGTCCTTTATAACTTGTATACTGTCCGTTAGATTTGTTCATTCGAAAGTATAAGTTCTTTGTAGTTCTTCAATTTCAAAGGAGACACAAAGTGATGTTGGTACAATCAAAAAACATACACACACAACTCCAACTAACTTAACGTAGTAAACGCGATGTAAACGTTGTTACGTTCAAGTGGGAAGCACTCTTCTCGCTATCACCAACACACAAAGACTCCTTGAATCGCAAAAACCATCTTTGGACGCCTTGAGATTCGCACAAAAAAAGAAAGCGAATCAAAATATAGCGTATCACCCAAATTATCGAGACCGCCCTTAGGCGGTTTTTGCGTTGTATAGATAATTAGCGAACGTGATGCCTCTTGCGGAGCTCTTCGACCTCCTTGATGTCTTCTTCTGCACCTCGTTCTTTTCCCTGTTCCCCAAGTCTCTTCAGTTCGTTAGGCGGAAGTTTTGATAGCTCGCGAGCCCTTTTTTCCAAGTACTCTTTTGTATTGAGAGTCGGATCGTCGAGTACTTCTTCAAGCAACGCATGCAGAATCCACCCAACTTTTGGTCCCGGGCCTTCTTCTGCGATTTCCATAACATGTGCCCCGTCTATTTTGAGCATGGCCACTGATATAGGGTCGCGCAGGGCCTCGTCAACCATCGACTTGTACTTACGAAAGCGAAATGGTTGTTCTTTCGGCCTGCCAGTGCCGATGCGGTCACAGGTTCGCAACTCGAGTAATTCTTGAATGTGGTCAACACCGACATTTCGTATCATTCTGCGTACCGCACTTAACGTAATGGCATCTGGGTCGGAAAAAAACATATGCCAGCGAACGAGTTTTTCGACAACCGTTGCTGTGTCCCTCGGGAACTTCAGATCGCGCATAATTTTTTTTGCCATCCGCGCCCCGATAACTTCATGTCCGTGGAATGTGTAGTCGTTTTTCTCCTTGTCAAAGTGGCGGCTCGCTGGCTTTCCCACGTCATGTAAAAGTGCGGCGAGACGGACTTCGAAAGAGTAGTTTTTATCGGCACCGTGCTGCAAACTGCGCAGTGAGTGCTCGAAGACGTCGAATGAATGAGCCTGATTTTGGTCGCAGCCTATCCCCTCCTCCAGTTCAGGAATAATATGTCTCAAAAGACCCAGTCGTTGTGCAATAAACAGTGCCAGCATTGGTGTATCTGAGCGGATAATGCGGAACAGTTCATCTCGCACACGTTCTTTTGAGACTTTCTCCAGTAATTTGGCGTGTTTTGCTATAGCATCGGCGGTTTCTGAGTCGATAACAAAGTCCAGTTCAGCCGAAAGTCGTATTGCGCGAAGCATGCGTAGTGCGTCTTCGGCAAAACGGTCTTTCGGATCGCCCACAGCAACTATTTTCTTTAAACGGATCGCCTCCTCTCCTCCGTAGGGGTCCACAAGTTTGTCCCGCGACGGATTATACGCAACGGCATTCATGGTGAAGTCGCGACGCTTAAGGTCATCCTCCAGGCTCTTGCTGAATGTCACCTGGTCGGGGTGACGCGCGTTGCTGTATGTTGACTCAATTCTGTACGGGGTGACTTCAACAACTGCCAAAGAAGGCTCTTCGGATTCCGTTTTTATCCCGACAGTGCCAAAGTCGTTCTCATAAAATGAATCAGGAAATACTTTTTGTATTTCTTCCGGAGTCGCATCAGTAGTGACGTCCCAGTCCTTGGGTGTTTTTCCAAGCAGGAGGTCGCGAACACAGCCCCCTACCAAGTATGCTTCGTGCTTGATTGCTTCGAGTTGGTCCACTACCGCGCGAACTTCTTCTGGAATGTCGTGCTTCATACTTGCAATTGTAGTACACCCATTGCCATCAAGCGAATATGCCGTATGATTGCGACTACAAAAAGCACCCGTGGTGAAATGGATATCACAGCTGGCTTCGGACCAGCCGTTGGGGGTTCGAGTCCCTCCGGGTGCACCAGAAAGAAAATTGCAGGTCAGCGCTCGCCGCTGCGCTTCGCGCACTCCAATTCATCGGGAAAAAGAAAACTTTTTGGCATCAAATTCATAAATAAAATACTTTGATAAATAAGGTTCAATTTGTGCCCTAAGGCGACCTACTCTTGTTGCTGTTGACAGCAGTCACGTTTCATGATACTGTCAAGCAAGCGATGCAACGAAGAGCTAAACGAGGTAAACAAAATGCAGACCGCAATCGCAACTCTCGCGGGACTCGTCCTGGTAGCTGGAACGCTACTCAAACTGATGCTGTTCTTCCGGGGATTGGGCGCTCTCGGGCGATTCATTCTCCCATTCCTTTACAAGGAGAGAAAGGAGAGACTTGGTTGGTTTGAGTTGTGGGGAGGGTGGAATCTTGTCGTGTTCGCTCTTCTCGCCAAATTCGCCTCCGACAAGGTCTCAGCCGAAATGGAGGCATACGAAAAAGTGGCTTTCCAACTCGAAGGTCTGCGCATTCTCGGAACATACCTGGTGCTGCCGATCTTGGTAAGCTTTCTCATTAGCCGGGTGCATATCTACGTCCGTGAGCTCTGACAACGCAGCCCACCGAAAGCCGTCCGGCTTTCGGTGGGCTGATTTTCATTTTGAGAAATTCAAAGAACAATTTTGTATGCGCTCCGCACATTCTCAAATTAGTTCGCCAAAGAAAAATTTGATATTGTCAGCGGAGCGGCTTCGCCGCGTTCGGCATTTTGGCAGCCAGATGCGCCGGGCCGCCGCCCGCCACCTAGGCGGCGCGGCTGGACCGCACTAATTCAAGTATTCTGCACAAGACGAGCGCAGCGAGGGTTTATCGGCGACGTCGGGGCAGCGAGCACTTAGCGAGGTACGACCGCTTAGTACTGGCGCCGAGTCCTAACCCACAAGCCATTGATTCGCCGCACAATTCCGCTATAATCCGCTACATCAATTTGCGGGTATATGGCCGCCGCGCCATATATCTGCGGCGCTCGGATGATATGAAAACGCGTGTTATCATGTCACTCCTCGCTTGCGGGTATAGTTTAGTGGTATGACACGACCTTGCCATGGTTGAGACGGGAGTTCGATTCTCCCTACCCGCACAAAGATACAAAAACCTCACTGCTTTCAGTGAGATTTTTGTGTTCGGGCAGAATTATAAAAAGACAACCAAGGGCGAGGCCCTTGTCCGAGAGGAAAGCATAAAGGACAAAGTTGTGCATAATTCTGTGGAAAATGTGTATAAAGGACATTTTAGAAATGTCCTTTATCCCCATAAATGTCCTTTATCAACAGACTTATACACAGTCTCGGCAGAATATGTTTCTTACGAAACATTTTGACCAGATGATATAGAGCAGCTATATCTCTGGTGTTGCTGCTTTCACGTGAAAACTAGATAGCATGTGAGAAGTGTCTGTGCTTCACTGGGGCACCACAGTGCTTGCAATGGATCGCATCAACATCGTGTGCACTTAGGCCACACTCCTTGCAGGTGTAATAAATTTTGGCCCCTCTAAATATTGTCCTCGTAAGCTGTAGAAAAAGTGTAATACCAATAAGCATTGCGGTTACAGAGAGAGTCTTGCCCCACGGGCCAGTTGCAATCACATCACCATATCCTGTAGTTGTCAGTGTTGAAACTGTAAAGTATAAGGCGTCCAGATAACTGTTAATATAGGGGTTGAACTGAGCCTCTGCCACGAACACTATCGCAGTCATGATCCCCAAAAATACAAGAAAATTCAAAATACTTACCAACGTGGCGCTGTACCTGGCAACTAATTTGCTTTCCTTTTTGGCCAAATTAACCAAGTAGTAGGTTCTAAGTATCTTTAGCGACCGAAGGATGCGCAGAAGCGCCAAATTTCCGGTCATAAGTGGTGCAAATAGGGAAATAACCACGAGTACATCAATAACGCTAAATACGTTAAGAGCAAACGAAAACCTTCTGGGAGCAATCCATAGTCGTGCCAAGTATTCAAAAAGAAACATGACACCAAAAACAATCTCAATGGCGCGAACGGCAGGATGGCCCGGATAGATTGCTTCTAGCAGAAAAATGCCAAAAACGGCGACGTTCAGAAGTATTAAAAGCCTGTTAAATAGTATACTCTGAGGTGTTCTCTTGTGAAAGAGTGTGGTTACGCGCTTTTTGAGGTTTTTTCGGTAACTCCTTCTCATGCAAATATGCTAGCATGTTTCTACGCACAAATTATGGCACGACACAACACGATTGGGAATATCGGGGAAAACATTGCAACAAGATTTCTACAGTCAAAGGGACACAGGATCCTCGACAGAAACTATAGAAAAAAATGGGGTGAGGTAGACATAGTTTCGCGTGAAAATAGAGTCACGCATTTTGTGGAAGTCAAAACCATTTCACGTGAAAATGGGGGAGTTGTTTCACAAAATGCGCCGTATCATCGTCCAGAGGAAAATTTGCATGGTGGTAAGTTGTTGCGACTGCGTAGGGTGGTTGAAACGTACATTGAAAACGAGAACATAAAGGGAGATTGGCAGCTTGACCTGGTTGCAGTTGAGCTTCTGTTAAAGGACAAAAAGGCGGTGTGTCGATTGATCGAAAATGTCCTTTAAAATTATAAAGGACATTTTGAACAAATCGAGGCTTAATATGGAAAAGATGTACGTATGTGATACACTAGCGCAGACTCGGGGAACAGGACATGCTCGGTTTGCAATCGGGTGCCCCGAAATTTGCAATGATGCTCGAAGTGGTCGAGTTTCGATGCCTGCGCTGCGGGGCGTAGCATAATGGTAGTGTACTCGGTTTGGGACCGAGCGGCCCGAGTTCGATTCTCGGCGCCCCGACTAGAAATGTAGAGGTACATACATAGCCAGCCAATAGGTTGGTAGGTTGGTTGGTTCATCGAGCGATAGAGAGTTTTGTCTACATTGTTGGTTCCAGGCAAAGAAAGTTAGTTTAGAGAGGGAACAGCTCAAGCAAGAGGGGAGTGGATTTTTCTTTGAGATCTTTTGCGCGTTCCGGGAAATTCCCCAACTCTAAGAGCGCATTCAAGTCGCTTCCTGTTTGTTCTTGCATACTGTTGCTAACATGCGCCATGGTTATGGCTCGCAAGTCTCGGTCATCAGTTGTATCACCAACACTGCTGGTTACGATAAGGCCAACAAGTTTACCCCATTGGTTAAGTACAGCGCCACCTGAGGAGCCGCGCTGAGCGACAATGGTGCCTCCTAGGGATAACACATCAATTGCAGATTGAGTAAAAGTATAAACTTTTTGGATACGAGTTATGGTTGATACGGGCCACAGCGCTTCTCGTATAACGATACTTCCGACGAAGTCGGCGGGGTAACTTGCTAACAGCACCGGATCTCCCGTTTCTACAATCGCATAACGTGGATCAAAAGGCACGAAGGGGTAGGCACTTGGTTTCTCAGACCCGTCGGTACGTCCAGTTATGTAGAGAAGCGCCCAATCGTGTTCTCCTGTGCCAGTGGGAGTTTTGAGAAATAAATCTTTGCCATGTTGCTCTGCCCATGCTTGTGGAAAGGCCAGAATCTCCGCCGTATACTGTATCTTTGCAGGAGATCCGACACGAACAACACACGCAACAGGTTTGGACGGATGGTTTTGCAGCAGCAGGTATTGTGCTACGTGGGCGTTAGTTAGAATAACCCCACGAGGATCTATAACAATTCCGCTTCCCGTCATTCCAGTAATGTTTGAGTTGGAAGTACTTCCACAAAGTATATTTACAAGTGCTGGTAGTATTGTTTCGTTGACGGTATCAAATGACACTGGGGGAGTGTTGTACAAAGGGGGTTTCTGAACGGTAGAAACTTGTGGTTTGGCGCCCTGTTGTGACTCCTCGAAAACTTCTGAGGTTGCCATTGTATACTTTTCTTGTGCACTAGTAGCTGTAATTGGCGCGAAATCTTCTGGCTGTCCAGGGTCCGTCTCTTCCTTGGTATCTGTTGGGAGTGCTGTGTCTGCTTGTGTGTCCGATTGCTGGACGGGACTCGGGGGGTTCTCATACATACCAGGCGGTTGCTTCTCAGGCAAGACTAAAGCAAATGCAGCAGCCAAGGCGAGAAGTAATATTGCTCCGATAAACGCAGAATGTACAAAAGAAAATCCTGAATTTTGCATGGCGCCACTATAGCATTTGCTTGAGGTTGTGCACTATTTTGGTAGTATTGGCGGACCGCTGCGGGCATGTAGTCGTTTTGTCGTAAGCCGCAGCTGTCGCACGACACGAAATGGCGCTCTGCGCTTAGCAACGATACTCTCGTCGCGTGTCAGTGAGAGTCGTCCTCTCCTTGCATGCCCTGATCATATCGTTTAGCTATTGCAAGTGCGCTTCACTCCCTTATTTGCGGGTATAGTTTAGTGGTAGAATATCTGCCTTCCAAGCAGAGGACGGGAGTTCGATTCTCCCTACCCGCACCATAATATACAAAAAGACTGAGCTGAGGCTCAGTCTTTTTGTATATAGAAGAAAGAAGAGGTTACTTAACCGCGTCTTTCAGTGCCTTAGCTGCGCGGAATTTTGGTACGCGCATAGCAGGAATCTGGATAGATTCTCCCGTTCGTGGGTTGCGACCAGTGCGTGCTGCACGCATCTTGGCTTCGAATATACCCAGCCCAGCGATTGATACTTCGCTTCCGCTCTTAAGGCCCTCAACGATACCGTCGATTACGGCTTCAACAGCGCGCTCTGCGTCTGCTTTTGTTCCTCCAAGTACTCCGTGTACTTTGTCTGCAAGTGCTGCTTTATTCATAGTATTTTTATTATGTGATAAAAAGCGACCTTGAGTCTCGAAACATTATATATAGCGCCATATTTTGTGCAATAGCTGCTTTATGGCGCAATTTGCATGCAATTATTCGTCTTTATCGTTCAAAATTGTCTCTATACTCACTCTTGTTATACACGCCGAGTACATTCATGCGCTTTGTAGTGCTTACCAGTTCGGAAAGAGCACGCTGCAGCGGAGATTTTTCCGGGTTTCCTATACACTCCAAATAAAAATGAGCATCTCTATGGCGCTGCATGGGAACAAAGCTCTCAAGCTTAATAATATTTATACTATGCTTAGCAAATGCGCCCAGGGAATTGTATAGAGCTGCCGGTGTATCCAAAACGTCAAATACGATACTGATTATACAGTCGTCACTTGCCTCGCATTGCTCCTCAGAGCTCTTGGTGAGCACAAGGAAACGCGTTACGTTATCCGCCCGGTCTTGCATATCTCCCTTGAGGACTCGTACATTCTCGTATAGTTTGACTGTGTACTTAGAGGCAAGAGCCGCAACGGACTTGTCTTTTATCTCAGATACGTGCGATACGGCCTTCGCTGTATCGCCAAATGGCACGGGAACGATATTGAGCTTGCGAAGAGTGCGTGAACATTGGGCGAGAGCCTCGCGGTGGCTGTACACTTGCTCAATATCGCCAAGTGTTGCCTCGGCAAGGCCAATGAGGGCATGTTGTATTGGCAGGAAGTGTTCTCCTATAATCACAAGACCGCTATTTGGTAGCAGGTGGTGGAGATCGGCCACACGTCCTGCTGTAGAATTCTCTATGGGTAACAATGCATGCGTTGCCTTGTCATCTTGCACTGCTCTAATGACCGATCCAAATGTGGGGTAGCCGACATATTCCCCTCTGGGGAAGTACTCTGCTGCCGCTATACTCGAATACGAACCTTCAACGCCTTGATACGCCACACGTACTGTCATATGTAGTCATGTATCTACCGGGCAAATTCAATAGACCGGCTTTCGCGAATAACGTTTACTTTGACTTCCCCCGGATAATTAAGTTCATTTTCGATTTTCAGCGCGATATCTCGAGCGAGTTGACGGGCTTGTAGGTCGGTTATCTCTTCTGGTTTTACAAATACGCGAACTTCACGACCCGCAGAGATCGCGTAGCTCTTTTCGACCCCTGGAAAATTGTTAGCAATTCCCTCGAGATCGGCAAGTCGCTTGATGTAATTCTCGACCGAATCACGCCTGGCCCCGGGGCGGCCGCCTGAAATAGCGTCAGCAACCTGCACAATATAGCTTTCGGGGTTACTGTATGGATATTCCTCGTGGTGAGCTTCCATGGCCTTAATAACCTCTGGGTCAACATTGAACTTTTGTAGGATGCGACGACCGATTTCTACGTGCGTGCCAGTAACTTCATGGTCAACAGCCTTACCAATGTCGTGCAAGAGGGCTCCTGCTCGAGCAACTTGTACATTTGCTCCAAGCTCTTCAGCGATTATCGCCGCAAGGTGGGCCATTTCTATAGAGTGGGCGAGCACATTCTGGCCATAGCTCGTACGGAAGTGTAGGCGTCCAAGCACGATAAGCAGCTTTGGATCCAGGTTAAGCACTCCAGCTTCAAACGCTGCTTCTTCTCCGCGTTTTTT
>CEQS01163058.1_pt1 | contig 17495 bp, 23 predicted proteins | sample 530981 | NCBI WGS metagenome assembly CEQS01 (sample SAMEA2621176, study PRJEB7988) | marine metagenome | biome: marine biome (ENVO:00000447); feature: mesopelagic zone (ENVO:00000213); material: "saline water (ENVO:00002010), including plankton (ENVO:xxxxxxxx)" | depth 800 m
CAAAGATATGACGACTGTTTCTATTTTTCAAGTTTCGGATAGTTGTGCTTTTAGAGGTGAAAAAAACTCACTAAATTTCTGATTGAAGGAAAATTAATCTATCTTTGCGGACTCATTAAAAATTATATAAATATGAATAACTACGAAACTGTTTTCATTTTAACTCCCGTTTTGTCTGAAGAGCAGGCAAAGGAAGCAGTAAAAAAGTTTGAAAGTGAAATTAAATCCGAAGGTGGAAAGCTTACGCATTCTGAGTCATGGGGACTTAAGAAATTAGCTTACCCAATTCAGAAGAAAACCACTGGTTTCTACTTTTTACTGGAGTATCAAGGAGAAGGAGATCTTGTATCTAACCTTGAAGTAACATTTAAACGTGACGAGCGCATCATGCGTTTCCTTACTGTTAAGATGGATAAGCACCACAAGGCGTGGGCTGAAAAGAGAAAGTCTCGCATGAAGAATGCTAAACCAGCTGCAGAAGCAGAGGCTAAGTAATTAAAGTAGAATACTAAAAAGATTTAGACATGGCACAAAATGATGTTAGATACCTTACTCCTGTAAACATTGAGATCAAAAAGGAGAAATATTGTCGTTTCCAGAAAAGTGGAATCAAATTCGTTGATTATAAAGATGCTGACTTCCTATTGAAGCTTTTGAATGAGCAAGGGAAGATCTTACCTCGTCGTATTACAGGTACATCTGCAAAATACCAGCGAAGAGTTAATAAGGCTGTAAAAAGAGCTCGTCACTTGGCGATTTTACCTTACGTAGGTGATCAATTGAAATAAGCCTTAATTAGTAACCTATTAATTGAAAAGAAACGATGGAACTTATATTAAAAAAGAATGTAGACAAATTGGGTTATAAAGACGATATCGTGGAAGTAAAACCAGGATACGCTTTAAACTTTTTGATCCCACAAGGATACGGAATAATCGCTAGCCCTTCTGCAAAGAAGGCTCATAAAGAAGTTTTGAGACAACGTTCTCACAAAGAGGAAAAGATCAAGGAAGAAGCACAAGAGATTGCTAAGAAGATCGAAGGTGTTACGATTAAGATCGGAGCTAAAGTTGGTGAAAACGGTCGTATTTTCGGATCTGTTAACACTGTTCAATTGTCTGAGGCTCTAAAAGCTGAAGGTGTTGATGTTGACAGAAAGTCTTTGAAGATCATGCAAGATCCAATTAAAGAAGTTGGAACTTATGAAGCAGAAGCAAACTTACACAAAGAAGTATCAGCTTCATTCAGCTTTGAAGTAACAGGAGAGTAATAATCTATTACGATAAATTTGAAAAGCGTTTATCTTTATGGTAAACGCTTTTTTTATTGCTTATGGTAACTTTGTTGGAATCTTTTCAACTCGATCATTCAGCACAATACTACCAGTAACAGCTACATTAAGAGATCTTGTTCCTGGCAGCTGAATGAGTTCATGGCATTCTTCCAATACTTTAGGAGGCAATCCATTATCCTCTGCGCCTAATAAATAAACTGCTCTTTTAGGATGTACAAAGTCAGCAAGAGGAACAGAGCGTTCATCTAACTCTACTCCTACAAGTCTACAGTCATAAGGGATATGTTTTCGAAAATCGTCGAAGTCCTCATAATGAAACAAGGGAATTCGAGCCCAGGTCTTCAATACATCACTCGTTTGCTTCTTGTATTTCTTACCAATTGTAAAGATGTATGAAGCACCAAGTATATAAGCAGAACGCCATAATGTACCGATATTGTGGTCTCTTTTGTGGCCCATAATTCCAATTCCGCAATAATTCATGTATTCATCCTTAACTCTCATTCCTACAATTTTTCCAAAAGTACAGAATTCAAACCTGAAACGCTCTTGAAACGATAGAATGATGATTTTTTTAAGCAGAATGAATTAACTACTTTTGTGCCCACTTTAATTTGTGAGTATATGGCATCTAAGGATAAAGAAAAAGAGCGCAAAGCAAAAATGAAATCACTGATCACAGACCTGAGATCAGGTGATGAGAAAAAGATATCTAAAGCTTTGAAAGGTCTTCAGGTTCATGGTGATGATGATGCGATTTTACCAATCATTGAAGTATGGTCTGACGGAGTATCTGATAAATCTGAGCAAGAGATCATTCAGTTTTTAGGAGATATCAAATCAACTGGAAGTGCTGATATTATTATTGATATCCTTCTCGATCAAAACTTCAAGAATATCCACTTGCCTCTGCTTACAACGATCTGGAATAGTAAAGTTGACTATTCTACTTATTTGGTAGATTTTGTGACGCTTGCAACTCAATATGATTTCATGGTAACGTTGGAATGTCTAACGATCATTGAAAATTTAGACGGACCATTTGAAGAGCACCATTTCCTTGATGCTGAGATCATCTTGAGGGAGTTTGCCGAAAAGAATCAAAATGGAAAAGCAGAAGAAGACAAAAAGCTTAAGCTTATTGGTGAATTAAAGCATGTACTGAAAGATCTGGAAAGTAGAAATATTGATATTTAATTAACGTCTTCTACCTGAATAGGTCATAGCCTCACCTTTACCGAATCCGTAACTTACTCCAAACGTGAGAAAGCGTCCACGTTGCTCGAAACTGTACGTATAATTGTCTCCTTGATCTACAACAAACTCACGGATTCTTGAAGCAAAAACATCTCGAACGGAAAGACTAAAGATCAATTTACCCTTCAACACTTTTTTACGAACTCCTGCATTCATAAAAGCAAAACCGGATCTTCTACCCTGAACAGTTACATAGGCTGAACGATATTCTCCTGAAACTTCAATATCAAATCCTTTGTTAAGCTTGAATTTCGAAGTCATTTCAGCAGTGTATTTCTGTCCGGAAAAATCAAAATCTTGCTCATTGAAAGAACCTTGTCTTAAGAAGTAACCATAATTAAAATCACCGTTGATCGTCAACCAATCTGTAACGTTGTATTTTGCATTCAACTCTAAACCAGTCGTATTACTTGTACCTACATTTTCTGGTTTTCTAATATTCACATTTCCTTCAAAGAATGAAACACGCTCTATTACATCCGTGGTGTAAAGGTTATAAATACTCGCATTCAACGTGAATTTCTTCCAAATAAATATTCCTGTCAATTCGTAAGAATCTGTAAACTCAGGTTGAAGATTTGGATTTCCCTGTCTAATATTGAAGTTATTTCGGATATTGAAAAATGGGTTTAAGTCCCATAGTCTTGGACGATATATTCGTCTGGAGTATCCTGCCTGAATAGAGTACCGTTTTGAGAATTTGTATGATGTATGAATCGACGGAAATAGGTTTGTATAGTTCTGCTCATTCTTTTCGTTCGTATTCGTAAGCAACGTATTCAACTCAGTGTTTTCAGCTCTTAAACCAAGTTTAGCTCCCCACTTTTCAGTTTCAAAGGCTCCTGTGGCATAAACACCAAGTACGTTTTGAATATATTCGAAATTATTCGTCAAATTGCTGTCTACAACAAAATCACCATCTTCCTCATTGAATACAGCATAATCATTTCCTACATCGTTTATTACATATTGAGCTCCTGTTTCCAGCGTTATTTTCTCAGTAAGGGGATTCGTATAATCTGCCTTGAAAGTATAGTCAGCTTGTCTAAAATTGGTACGAGTTCTTTGGTCCGGTGAAGGTTCTGATCCTGAAATACCACGATTTGAAAATTCTGAAGATAAGTCTTTTCCAAAATAGCGACCCAAAGCACTAACGGATAACTTGTGATCCTCATTGTTTTTAAATTGCTTCGAATACTGCAAGTCATACTCCCACTTAGGATTTGTTGCTTCAGTCACTTCTTCTCTCTTCCATTCAGAAAGTATATTGTTATCGAGATCTGTAACTGTAAAGTTCGTTTCTGACGGTTGATCTTCTATTTCGTACGCAAAACTTCCAGAGAGCGTTAGTACATTCAAATCATTGATATGATAATCTGTCCCAAGAGTGATGTTATAGAAATTCTCGTTTCTATAGTTTACACCATCACTAAGCACTGAAGTACTATCCTCAAAATCCGTATTCTCGTTATCGAAATACTCAGGAATCGAACGGTAACCAACTCCGAATTGCGTAAAGAAGTTAAAGTTTTCCGTTCTGTAGTTCATACTTGCTCCAAGACTATGATTGTGTGGCCAACCTGTATTTGCAGATATCGAACCGTTCAACCCCTTCTTGTCATCTTTTTTGAGAACGATATTTATGATCCCGGCAGATCCTTCAGCCTGATACTTCGCGGAGGGGTTGGTTATCACCTCTATCTTTTCGATCTGATCTGCGGTTATACTACCTAATGCACCACTCTGTTCGTCTGCCAGAACAGATGGTTTTCCATTAATAAGAATCTGAACACCTGAATTATTTCTAAGCGTAACTGCTCCTTCTATATCAACATTTACCGATGGTACGTTATTCAATACTTCTAAAGCTCCCATTCCAGTTGAGCTAATGTCTTTGCCGACATTAAATACACGTTTATCCAGTTTAAACTCCAATGTAGACCTCTCAGCCCTCACTTCAACACCTTCGAGTTCCTTTACATTACTCTTTAGCTCAATTGTTCCGAGGTCAGCTGATTTTCCAGTAAAAGAAATTGAATTGATCTTTTTCGTTTCATACCCCATGAACTTTACTTCAACATAGACTTGCTTATCCTTTACCTCTAATAAAAACTCACCTGACTCATTGGTTGTTGCACCGTCAATTACACCGTTTGATCCTTTATCTTTTGCTACTACAGTCGCATAAGGGATTGGATTTGAAGCACCGCTTTCGACAACGACACCTTTTATCTCTATATCATTATCATTCTGAGCGAAACTGTACAAGGAAAATAGTATCACTACTATAACTGCGATCGTATTGTGCATAATCAGATTTTACTTCTCTTTAGAAACAAGAGGATTGGGCAAATGTTTTAAGAAATTTTAGGTTGGAGAAATTCTTTAAAGATCTAGAATAGACCATTAATCTCGGCATCGATCGAAGAGATGATCTTCCCAAGATCTTCTGGATTCTCATGGTAGTTATTATCGTCCACATCAATGATCAACAACTTCCCTTTGTCGTATGTACTGATCCATGCTTCATATCTTTCATTAAGTCGCTTAAGATAATCCAGTCGAATACTTTCCTCATAATTCCTACCTCTTTGCTGGATCTGATTCACTAATGTCGGAACACTCGCTCTCAAATAAATCAATAGATCTGGAGGAGAAACAAACGATTCGATCAAATTAAATAGTGAAAAGTAATTCTCGAAATCTCTCGTTGTCATCAACCCCATTGAGTGAAGGTTAGGGGCAAAAATAAAAGCATCCTCATAGATCGTTCTGTCCTGGATAACCATTCGATCTGTTTGCTGGATCTCTTGAATCTGCGTAAAACGACTATTCAGGTAATAGATCTGAAGATTGAATGACCATCGCTGCATATCTTCGTAGAAATCATTCAAATATGGATTCTGTGAAACATCTTCATAATGAGTCTCCCAATTATAATGCTTGGCTAAAAGCTCAGTTAAAGTTGTTTTTCCAGATCCTATATTTCCTGCTACTGCGATATGCATAATTCGAACAATTTAGATGGACTAAAATACAAATATTGTTTTAAAATCGTTAGGATTAATTAGGAATAAGCGAATATTTTTTGATCCCTTCAGGAACTTCTAAAAATATGGCATTTCCGTGAACTCTAATACCCAATATTTCTTGATCGGGCATTTCAAATTCTTCTCGCTGCTCAGTCTTGCGATCAACTTTAATTACCTTATTATCTAAGATGAAATAAATATGGTCTTTATTGAAATGTACAGCAGAGGCTTCTTCCATTGGGAAATTACTGATTAGACTCCCGTAATAATCAAAGAAGAATGTTCCCACTCCTTCGTAAAAAAGCATTAATTCATTATCCCTTTCGAAAAGATCTTTTGGTTGAACAGCACCCGTTATACTTGATAAGTTATTGATCGTTGAGATCTGATTTCCTGTCTCATCGATCAAAAGTATTTGTGCATTATCTCCGTCATATACCCAGAATCGATTGGTTTGATTTGAGTATCCCACATTGGTAGCATATGCAACATTGTAGGAAGAGAGATCTTTATTTCCTTCCTGGAATGTCAACGTATTATCAACAAAAGAGACGTACTGCTGTAACTCGGAAAAAACAAGTGTTTTGAGTGAATGTGCAGCATCTAAAATAGCGACTTCACCCAACTGCTTAGTGCTTTGAGTGAATTGAACTTTAAAAGACGTGTCTAGTTTAACGAGTACGTCTCGTTCTGCTAGAATTAGTTTACCCATTGGATCAACATCCCAGGCATCGATAGCTTTACTTTTGTAAAAATGCTCTTGTTTCCAGTGTTTCTCCTGACTAAATAAGGATCCCGAGACCCATACAAATATTACCAAACAGATTATCCTCATGCTGTTTGATTATTTGCAACTACTGTACCATCTTGATTTTGCAGCTCTAAGATCTCTTCGAAGATCTTTCTGTTATTCGATAAACGAGGAACTTTGTGTTGTCCACCTAACTTACCTTTTTGTTTGAGCCACTGTTCAAAAACTCCAGTGTTGGCCTCATGGACAATTGGAAAATTCAACGTCAGATCATTTGTACGTTTCGCATCATAATCAGAATTGATCTCTTTCAGTGCTTCATCAAGATAAACTGCAAATTGACTCATATCAGCTGGCTTTCTTGAGAATTCAATTAGCCATTCGTGACCTCCTTGCTTCCCTTTTTCCATAAATACAGGGCAAGCCGTGTAATCTTTCAAATTCGATTTTGTCTTTTCACATGCAATACGTAATGCTCGATCCGCATTTTCAATGATCACTTCTTCACCAAAAACATTAATAAAATGTTTGGTTCTACCAGAAACCACCACTCGATAAGGTGAAGTGCTTGTAAATTTAACCGTATCCCCGATAATGTATCTCCAAAGTCCTCCATTTGTGGAAATGACTACAGCATAATTCTTACCGATCTCTACATCCTGAATTCCAACAACAGTCTTGGAATTAGTTCCGTCATATTTATCCATCGGGATAAATTCAAAGAAAACTCCATAATCCAACATCAAGAGCAGATCTCCCCCTATTTCATCTTGTATTCCAAAGAACCCTTCTGAAGCATTATAAGATTCTATATAATGCATGTCATCGTGAGGGATGAGTCGTTTGAACTCTTTTTCATATGGAGCAAAACTGACACCACCATGCATGAATAATTCAAGATTGGGCCAAATTTCGCGAATATCTTTTTTACCCGTTTTCTCAAGGATCCTGTTGATCAATACCAATGTCCAGCTCGGAACACCCGAGATGCTTGACACATCCTCTTTCATTGTACTTTCAGCAAGTCGTTCGATCTTCTCTTCCCACTCACTCATTAGAGCTATTTCCCTGGAAGGAATTCTTTTGATCTCAACCCACCACGGCAAATTCTTTAAGATTATCGCGGATAAGTCACCCGAATAACTATCAGGCCTCAGTTGATTTTGGGTAGCAGTTCCTCCAACCACAAGATGCTTTCCCTTGTACAACTTTGTATTTGGAAAATGAGAATAGTAGATCGCCAGGAGATCTTTACCTCCTTTATAATGACAATCTTCAAGAGAATCTTTTGTGACAGGAATGAACTTACTGCGATCAGAGGTCGTTCCAGATGATTTAGCAAACCACTTTGTTTCTCCAGGCCACAAAACATCATCTTCACCTTCAACAGCTAGATCAACCCATGATTTTACATCGTCATAGTCCTGAAGTGGTACTTTAGCTCTAAAATCATCATAGTTTTTGATGCTATCAAATTGATACTTCTCCCCGAAACGAGTTTCCTTACCACTTTCAATAAGTCGTTCCAGCCATTCTTTTTGTACCTCTTTGGGATATTTCCTAAAAAGCTCGATCTGATGAATTCGCTTTTTTATGATCCAACCGAAAATTGCATTAAAAGGCATACAGGAGAGATTTTCTCCGATGAAGATACAAAAGAAGCATTAAAAAACTTGAGTTTTTAACTTTTTTCCAACCTTTCCCTAAGTTTTTACGTCTTGGATATAACTTTCTGGTTGGTTTATGATTGGTTTAAAATGAAGCGGTTGTATTTTTTAAATGCAACCGTTTTATTTTTTCCTGAAAAAGATCCTTACAGGTACACCTTCAAAATCAAAATGTTCTCTCAGTTTATTCTCAAGAAAACGCTTATAATTATCTCTAACATACTGCGGTAGATTACAAAAGAATGCAAAAGCCGGAGCATGCGTCGGTAACTGAGAAACAAACTTTATGTTGATGTATTTTCCTTTTACAGAAGGTGGAGGGTAGTTCTCGATCTCTTCCTGCATAACCTCATTCAATACAGACGTTTGGATCTTCTTCGTTCTATTCTCGTAAACGCGCATAGCAGCTTCTAACGCTTTATGAATTCGCTGCTTCGTAACTGTAGAAGTAAAAATGATCGGGACATCATTAAAAGGAGCCAATTGCTGACGGACTTTATCTTCCATTTCCTTAGTCGTCTTATTTCCTTTCTCAATAAGGTCCCATTTATTTACAAGTACGACAACACCTTTGTGGTTTTTCTCACACATGTAGTAGATGTTGAGGTCTTGCTTTTGAACACCTTCAGTGGCATCGATCATGAAGATACATACGTCAGCACTTTCAATTGCACGAACGGATCTAAGCACTGAATAATACTCAATATCTTCATTCACTTTTGATTTCTTTCGAATACCGGCAGTATCGACTAAAAGAAAATCAAATCCAAACGCTTTGTAACGAGTATTTACTGCATCACGCGTAGTACCTGAGATGGGAGTTACTATGTTTCTGTCTTCACCAATAAGTGCATTAGCGAGAGAAGATTTACCAACGTTAGGTTTTCCTATAATTGTAAATTTCGGTAATTCTGTTTCTTCTTCGTCTGTTGGCTTATCAAAGTTTGCGACGATATCGTCTAGCAGGTCACCTGTACCGGATCCATTCGTTGCAGATAAATCATATACATCACCAACACCAAAAGACCAAAATTCAGATGACATACCAACTAATTTCGTATTATCAACTTTGTTTGCAGCTATATAAATCTTCTTTTTGCTCTGTCGAAGTAATTCAGCAACACGTTCATCTAGATCAGTAATACCAGTGGTTACATCAACCATAAAAATGATCGCATTTGCTTCATCGATCGCAATCTCTACTTGCTTTCGGATCTCGCTTTCGAAAATATCCTCCGATCCCCGAACATATCCTCCAGTATCGATCACTGAAAAATCTTGTCCATTCCAATTACCTTTACCGTAAATTCTGTCTCGTGTAACACCAGACATCTCCTCGACAATCGCTTGTCTTGATTCTGTAAGTCTATTAAATAACGTTGATTTACCAACATTAGGTCGACCAACTATGGCAATAATATTACCCATAACTAGTATCCGTATTTCTTCAGTTTATTCTCGTTACTCCTCCAGTCCTTATCAACTTTAACGAATGTTTCCAGAAAGACCTTCTTCCCAACGAATTTTTGAATATCCTTTCGGCTATCCATTCCAATATATTTAAGCTGTCTGCCTTTCGCTCCAATAATGATCCCTTTTTGAGAATCTCTTTCAACAATAATAACAGCTCGTATTTTAATAATATCTGGTTCCTCAACATAATCAGTAACTTCTACTTCACAAGCATAAGGCACTTCTTTTTTAAGGTTGAGAAATATTTTTTCTCTAATTATTTCAGATATAAAAAAGCGCATCGGTCTGTCAGAAATGCTTTCTTTATCAAAATAAGGCGGAGAATCCGGTAACTTTTCCAAGATCATATCAAGAATTGGCTCAACATTGAAGCCATGCTTTGCTGAAATAGGCAGCACCTCAGCATCCGGGAGTTCCTTTTGCCAGTATGTTAATCGCTCAGCAACATCCTTTTGTTCTTTAAGATCGATCTTATTTACGAGGCAGATCACTGGAACTTTGAGCCTTTTGATCTTCTCAAGCGTTTCTTCGTGATTCATTTTATCCTCAAACACATCAGTGATCAAAAGAAGAACATCTGCATCTTTTAATGAAGTTTCAACATAAGACATCATAGCATCGTGAAGCTCATATGATGAATTAACTACACCAGGAGTATCAGAAAAAACGATCTGATAATCATCATCATTCATGATCCCATGAATTCTGTGACGTGTAGTTTGGGCTTTAGAGGTAACGATCGATAGTTTCTCACCCAACAATTGATTCATCAAAGTAGATTTCCCAACGTTTGGACTACCTACGATATTAACGAAGCCCGATTTATGTTTCTTCTCTTCTTGCATTATTTTGCAAAGTTACGTAAAAAACAAAAGAGGCTGTGTATGGATGTATAGCAATACATCCATACCGACAGCCTCATCTCTTGTAACGACAGGGGAATTACTTCTCCTCTTTGTCGTCTTTTTTATCTTCTTTTTTCTCCTCTTTTTTAGGAGCAGCCTTTTTAGCTTTTGGAGCTTCATCTTTCTTATCGTCAGATTTTTTAGCTTCCTTCTTTTCAGCTTTAGGCTCTTCTTTCTTCTCTGCTTTGTTCTCAGCTTTAGGAGCTGCTTTCTTTGCTGATTCTTTTTTCTCAGCTTTTGGAGTTTCCTCTTTCTTAGCCTTTGGAGCAGCTTCTTTCTTTTCAGCTTTAGGCTCTTCCTTTTTCTCAGCTTTTGGAGTTTCCTCTTTAGCTTCTGCAGTCTTTGGAGAATCTGTTTTCGCTTTAGAACCACCTCCACGACGAGAACGACGTGTTTTCTTTTCTTTCGGTTCTTTAGTCATCAACTCGTTGTAATCAACAAGCTCGATCATACACATTTCAGCGTTATCTCCCAAGCGATTTCCTAAACGAATAATGCGAGTATATCCTCCTGGACGATCAGCGATCTTTGGAGAGATCTCTCTGAAAAGTTCAGTAACCGCATCTTTACTCTGTAAATAGCTAAATACTGTACGACGTGAGTGAGTAGAGTCTGTTTTTGCCTTAGTCAAAAGTGGCTCTATATAAACACGTAGCGCTTTCGCTTTAGCTACAGTTGTTTCAATTCGTTTATGTTGAATAAGAGAGCAAGCCATATTTGCAAGCATCGCCTTACGGTGAGCTGCTTTTCTGCTTAAACTATTTAATTTCTTACCGTGTCTCATTTTAATTGCTTAATTCTAGTTTTACTCTTTGTCTAATTTGTATTTAGACACATTCATTCCGAAAGACAATCCTTTAGATTCAACTAGGTCTTCCAACTCAGTCAATGACTTCTTACCAAAGTTACGGAACTTCAATAAGTCATTCTTGTTGTAAGACACAAGATCACCTAATGTCTCAACATCTGCTGCCTTAAGACAGTTCAATGCACGAACTGATAGATCTAGATCTACAAGTTTCGTTTTTAGCAACTGACGCATGTGCAGTGATGTTTCGTCGAACTCCTCAGTTTCAGATTTGATCTCACTATCAAGTGTTATACGCTCATCAGAGAATAACATGAAGTGGTGAATCAAAATCTTAGCTGCTTCTTGCAAAGCATCTTTAGGGTGGATCGATCCATCAGTAATGATATCGAAAACTAATTTTTCGTAATCTGTTTTTTGCTCTACACGGAAGTTTTCTACCGCATACTTTACATTCTTGATCGGTGTAAAGATCGAATCAATAAAGATCGTTCCGAAAGCTGCACCAGAAGTTTTATTCTCCTCAGCAGGAACATATCCTCTACCTTTGATGATCTTCAATTCAATATCAAGTTTAACCGAAGGTTCCATGTTACAGATAACAAGATCTGGATTCAATACCTGGAATGCAGTTGTAAACTTACCGATGTCTCCAGCAGTGAATTTCTCCTGACCACCAATTGAGATCACAACAGTTTCTTCGTCTTGACCTTCGATCTGCTGCTTGAAACGAACTTGCTTCAAGTTTAGAACGATCTCAGTAACATCTTCCACTACTCCTTTGATCGTAGAGAACTCGTGCTCTACTCCTTCGATGCGGATAGAAGCGATCGCAAACCCTTCCAAAGAAGAAAGAAGTATACGTCTTAATGCGTTACCAACCGTAATACCATATCCTGGTTCTAATGGACGAAACTCAAATTGACCTTCGTGCTCATTAGATTCGATCATGATAACCTTATCCGGCTTTTGAAAATCTAATATAGCCATGTTAATTCGTTATTTTTATTTAGAATATAATTCGACGATTAGCTGTTCCTTGATGTTTTCAGGGATCATTTCTCTAGATGGAAGACTCAAAACTGTACCAGCCATTTTTGAATTATCCCAATCTAACCAATCATGTTTCTTTGAACTTGCTGCTACTGAGTTTGTGATTGCTTCTAAAGACTTAGACTTTTCACGAACTCCGATCACATCTCCTACTCTAACTGAATAAGAAGGAATATTCACTAGCTTACCGTTAACTGTGATATGCTTGTGAGAAACGAACTGGCGAGCCGCTCTTCTCGTTGGAGCAATACCTAAACGGAAAACTGTGTTATCTAAACGAGATTCACAAAGAACTAACAGGTTTTCACCTGTAATTCCTTTCATTGCAGAAGCTTTCTTAAACAAGTTTGAGAATTGACGCTCAAGAATACCATAAGTATACTTAGCTTTCTGCTTTTCAGCTAACTGAATTGCGTATTCAGATTGTTTACCTCTTCTTTTGTTAGGGCCGTGTTGACCTGGACCGTAACTTTTTCTTTCTAACGCTGTGTCTGGGCCGAAAATTGGCTCTCTAAAACGACGCGCGATCTTTGATTTTGGACCTCTATATCTTGCCATTACATTTTAATTTTGAGGCACTGGGAATTAAGGCATACTCCTTCGCCAGTGTGGTTCCTCTTTTGTTATTAATTAAATATTAAACTCTTCTTCTTTTCGGTGGACGACATCCATTGTGTGGAAGTGGAGTCACATCAATGATCTCTGACACTTCAACACCTGAATTGTGAATTGCACGGATTGCAGATTCTCTTCCCGAACCTGGACCTTTAACGTACACTTTCACTCTACGTAATCCGAAGTCATGCGCTTCACGAGCACACTCCTCAGCAGCAACCTGTGCAGCGTAAGGCGTGTTTTTCTTTGACCCTTTGAAGCCCATCTTTCCTGCAGAAGACCAAGAAATAACTTGTCCTTGTGCATTAGTTAAAGAAATAATGATGTTGTTGAAGGTAGCTTGGATATGCGCTTCACCAACTGCATCTACTTTAACATTTTTCTTCTTCTTTTGATTTGCTTTTGCCATCTTAACTATTATTTAGTTGCTTTCTTCTTATTAGCAACAGTTTTTCTTTTACCTTTTCTAGTTCTAGAGTTGTTTTTAGTTCGCTGACCTCTTAATGGAAGTCCAGCTCTGTGACGAACACCTCTGTAACATCCGATATCCATTAAACGCTTAATGTTCAATTGAACTTCTGAACGCAATGCACCTTCAACTTTAATTTCGTTGATCGTGTTTCGGATCTTACCGATTTGCTCATCAGACCAATCTTGAACTTTAATGTTCTCATCGATACCATTAGACGTTAAGATCTCTTGAGCTCTACTTCGTCCAATACCATAGATGTATGTCAATCCAATAACTCCTCTTTTGTTTTTTGGTAAATCTATACCTGCAATTCTCGCCATAACTTTACAATAATTATTAACCCTGACGTTGTTTCATCTTAGGGTTCTTTTTGTTTATCACGTAAACTCTTCCTTTTCTTTTTACAATCTTGCAATCCTCAGATCGCTTTTTTACTGAAGCTCTAACTTTCATATCATCTTCATTTTACACAGAGATTCAATTCTCTGTAATTATTTATATCTAAATGTTATTCTCCCCTTCGTTAAATCGTATGGAGACATTTCAACTTTTACTCGATCTCCAGGTAGTATCTTGATGTAATACATACGCATCTTACCTGAAATATGAGCAGTGATTACATGACCATTCTCCAATTCAACTCTAAACATTGCATTAGAGAGTGCCTCTATAATTGTTCCGTCTTGTTCTATCGATGCTTGTTTTGCCATAAATCGTAAACTCTTTATTACATTCCTGATAATTCTCCTTGCGTTCTTCTACCTCTGATCTTCGTACCTTCCATCAGACCATCGTAATGACGATTCAATAAGTAAGATTCGATCTGCTGAAGTGTATCAAGAACAACTCCAACCATAATTAGAAGAGATGTTCCTCCGAAGAACAATGCGAAGCTATCTCCAACACCAAATTGCACAGCAACAGCAGGTAAAACTGCGATGATCGCTAGAAATATAGATCCTGGAAGTGTTATCTTCGAAACAAGGTTATCAATAAACTCAGCTGTTTCTTCACCCGGACGAACACCTGGAATAAATCCACCATTACGCTTCATGTCATCTGCCATTTTCTTTGGATTGATCATGATCGCTGTATAGAAATAAGTAAATACAATGATCAAGAATGCCAACACAAGATTATACCAGATTCCAAATATTCCAAACTGCTGTGCTGCAAACATTACAGGAACGGTCATCAATGCCTGAGCAAAGATAATCGGCATTACTCCTGAAGCATTCACCTTGATCGGTAAATATGAACGTGCACCTTGCGCACCTGCTTCAGCACCTCTGGCACCAGCAACACGCTTAGCATAGTTCATTGGAACCTTTCGCACACCTTGAACGATCAACACGGTAGCCATCACTATCAAAATGAATACTGCTACTTCAATGATCACGATCAAGATCGAGTTTGAAACTGTCTCGGCAACAAATGCCTGAGGTAGACGTGCAATAATACCAACAGTGATCAATAATGAAATACCATTACCTACACCTTTGTCTGTTATACGCTCACCTAACCATACAGCAAACATAGCACCTGCTACAAGTACAAGCACTGATTGAGTCCACCATAATGGTGAATTCATAAACTCAGCTGGAATTGCACCTTTACCAGCCACGTACAATGACAAGTAACCAGGAGCCTGAACGGCACAGATGATGATCGTAAGAATACGCGTATAATTGTTTATACGTTTTCTTCCACTCTCACCTTCTTGTTGCATCTTCTGCACAGCTGGCACGGCCATACCCATCAACTGCATAATAATCGAAGCAGAAATGTAAGGCATGATACCAAGTGCTAAGAAAGAGGCATTTGTAAAACCACCTCCTGAAAGAAGACCTAAAAGGCCTTCAATTGTTCCTGCATCAGCAGATTCAGCACCTAGCTTTGCACTATTTACACCAGGTAATACGATAAAAGATCCTATCCGGAAGACAAGAATAAGGGAAAAAGTTACCATCAACCTCTTCCTAAGCTCCTCGACTTTCCAAATATTCTTTAAGTTGTCTATCAGTTTCTTCATTTGGGTAAAATAGTTTGCAAAGTTAATTAGATTTCTGTACAATCACCACCATTTGCTTCAATTCCTGCTTTTGCAGAAGCTGAGAACTTATGTGCTGAAACCTTGATCTTTGCAGTTAATTCTCCTCTACCAAGAATTTTAACTTGTTCTTTATTTCCTAATAAACCGTTTTCACGTAGGATCTCAGGATTAATTTCCTTTACTTTCTTACGATCTACCAAAGACTGAATTACATCTAAGTTTACAGCCTTATATTCTTTTCGGTTTATGTTTTTAAATCCGTATTTCGGTACACGACGCTGTAGTGGCATTTGTCCACCTTCGAAACCAATCTTTTTACTGTAACCAGATCTAGATTTTGCTCCTTTGTGTCCGCGTGTCGAAGTACCACCGTATCCAGAACCTTGTCCACGGCCAATTCTACGCTTTGACTTTGTAGAACCTTTTGCTGGAGTTAAATTATTTAAGCTCATTACTTTCTAATTTTTTGGGTTTTACTCAACTACTTCAACTAAGTGTTGAACTTTCGCAACCATACCAAGAATCTGAGGAGTAGCCTCTTTTTCTACAACATGGTTCATTTTCTTCAATCCTAATGCTTTAACCGTATCTTTCTGACGTTTTGGACGGTTAATTGCACTTCTTACTTGCTTTATTTTAATTGTAGCCATTTTCGAAATTATTAACCGTTAAACACTTGTTCCATAGTAACGCCTCTCTGTTTAGCTACTGCAACTGCATCTCTCATTTGAGAAAGTGCATCGATCGTTGCTTTAACCACGTTGTGAGGGTTAGAAGAACCTTGAGATTTTGCTAATACATTATGAATTCCAACACTTTCAAGTACTGCACGCATCGCACCACCTGCGATCACACCTGTACCGTTTGAAGCTGGTTTAAGTAAAACTCTTGCTCCACCGTATTTTCCTTTTTGTGTATGAGGAACTGTATCATTAATAATAGGTACACGAATCAAATTCTTCTTCGCATCATCAATCCCCTTAGAAATTGCTTCAGTTACTTCATTCGCTTTACCTAGTCCGTGACCTACGATCCCGTTTTCATCTCCTACAACAACAATTGCAGAGAAACTGAACGTACGACCACCTTTAGTTACTTTTGTAACCCTGTTAATACCAACTAACTTGTCTACTAATTCTAAGTCAGCCGATTTAACTCGATTGTTTACTTTTGCTGCCATTATTTCTTAAAATTTTAATCCACCTTCTCTTGCTGCGTCAGCAAGTGATTTAACTCTACCGTGGTATAGGTATCCGTTACGGTCAAATTTAACACCTTCGATTCCAGCTTTTGTAGCTTTCTCGGCGATCATTTTACCAACCACTTTTGCTTGTTCAACCTTTGAAAGGCCTTCACATTCTTTTACTCCCTGAGATGAAGCAGAAACCAAAGTTTCTCCTTTTAGATCGTTAATAACCTGAGCATAGATCTGCTTGTTACTACGATATACAGTTAATCTCGGAAGCTCTGCAGTACCCGTCAAGTTCTTGCGGATACCTTTTTTAATTTTAGCTCTACGTGCTATTTTACTAAATGCCATGATACTCTAAATTATTAAGGTTATTTACCTGCGGCTTTACCAGCTTTTCTTCTTATGTGCTCACCTTGGAAGCGTATACCTTTTCCTTTGTACGGTTCAGGTTTACGGAAGGAACGAATTTTGGCAGCTACTTGTCCCAACAGTTGCTTGTCATGTGATTCAAGCGTCACAACTGGTGCCTTACCTTTTGCGGTTTCTGCAGAAGCCTTAATTTCTTTAGGAAGTTCAAAAACGATCGGGTGAGAGTGACCTACTGATAAAGTCAATACTTGACCTTTAACATCAGCACGGAAACCAACTCCGATTACTTCTAAAACTTTCTTGTACCCTTCCGATACACCTGTGACCATATTCATTACTAACGCTCTTGAAAGACCGTGTTTAGCTTTATGATCAGGTGCTTCCGATGCGCGGTGGAAAACCAATTCACCATCATTCTGTTCAGCCGTAATACAAGGTGCAAGCGTTTCAGACGCTTCTCCTTTAGGACCTTTTACATGAACGGTGTTACCATCAATTTTCACTTCAACTCCACTCGGGATGCTTATTGGGGATTTACCTATCCTTGACATTGC
>CEQS01163057.1_pt1 | contig 17480 bp, 14 predicted proteins | sample 530981 | NCBI WGS metagenome assembly CEQS01 (sample SAMEA2621176, study PRJEB7988) | marine metagenome | biome: marine biome (ENVO:00000447); feature: mesopelagic zone (ENVO:00000213); material: "saline water (ENVO:00002010), including plankton (ENVO:xxxxxxxx)" | depth 800 m
CTATTTGGTAGGTTCGATTGGCCCGAATCGTTTCGCCTTGCATTGCATAAAGCTGAGCGAGAACAAATAGCCAACGTGTAAGGCGTTCTTTGTCCTTTTCAAATCGGGTTGCATCCTCTAAGTCAATAATGGCTTTTGGATAATCTTCTAGTGCAATGTGATACTGGGCCGAAACAGCTTTATAAAATGGCAAATATTCATCTGGAATTTTGCTGTTATTTTCCAAAGATTTGAGAACCACTTCGGCCCGGTCGTAGTTTTCTTGTTCAAGCAATGTTCTTACCAACCAAATTCTCGCTTCAATTTTTAGCTCACTTTTTTTGTACTTCTTAGCCACGTATTCGAAAATGGGCCTGCATTCTCCCCAGTTTTTTTCATAGAAATAGGCCTTCCCAATTAATATCCAGGTATCGTCGATCCATTTGCAATATTCCTTTCCCTTAATATTCATGGAGTGGAATTGGATTACGCGACTGCTTTTTTTGATGACCACATCCATTTCGGTTTGTACGGACTTAGCCATTTCCTTGTCACCGATTACAAACAATGGAAGGAGCTCTCTGTAGTTTTCTTTGTGACCGTTTTCAACTTTTAAAACACCTTTTTTGTATTCCTCTTTGGCGTTGAAGTACCCATTATACTTGGCATTAATGTTATGGTAGCTTCGGGTCATAAAGTTGTTTTTCTTTTGGGAACAACTCACCATAACCAATGCAATAAGTGCAAAAGCCGGAAGCAAAACAGTATATCTAGAAGAATTGACCAAAAAGGGATTTCTTTAACTTGCCCAAACGGCGAAAATGCAAAAATATTTCATTTTATTACGGAGGGTACAAAACATTCTCTAGCTCAGGCAAAAATTGGCGAAAGTGAAGAACAAACTAACTGGATTATTGGGTTTGTTTTGCTTTTAGAATATTTTATAGGATGCCAGCCATTCTATTTGAGCTTATTCATGATATTTGTTTCCTGAATGGAGAAGAAAAGGGATAAGGACAAGAAAGCCAAAAAGATAATTCAGAAAATACGTCACAAGTATCGACTTGTCGTAATGAATGATGACACTTTTGAGGAACGATTTTCATTCGTTTTGTCTCCGTTAAACGTGTTTACCTGGGGTGGAATGTCTCTTCTGTTATTTGCGGTGTTACTTACCATTCTTATTGCCTTTACACCTCTTCGGGAATTTATTCCCGGCTATGCCGATATAAACACAAGGAACTTGGCTACAATCGCTGCTATACGTACCGATTCCATGCAGTTGGCGCTAGAGAAAAACGAGAGGTATATAGCCAATATTAAGATGATTCTGGAGGGAAAAGAAGCACAAAGTGCAGATACAAATGTGAAACATAAGTCTGTAAAGCCGGATATGGACAAGATAAATTTTGCGCGTTCCAGGGAAGATTCTTTAATGCGCGAAAGGGTAGAGGAGGAAGAAAGGTTTAACGTAAACCTAAAAGACACCAAAGGCCGGGATGATAGAATGATGAAGATTCTGTTATTTCCTCCGTTAAAAGGAGTCGTTACCTCTCATTTTAATCCTTCAGTTAAACATTATGGTGTCGATGTTGTACCAACTACTTCCAATGCTTCGGTTAGTGCGACTTACGATGGTGTTATAATCCATTCTGCCTGGACCACCGGCGAAGGACATGTACTCTACATTCAACATGCAGGAGACCTGGTATCGGTATACAAGCATAACTCGGCCTTACTTAAGAAAATAGGAGACAATGTTAAAGCCGGCGAGGTTGTCGCTATTGTAGGAAATTCCGGAGAACTTTCTTCGGGACCTCACCTTCACTTTGAGCTTTGGTACAAGGGAACACCAATGAATCCAGAAGAATACCTGGTGTTTTAAGAAAAGAAGTTAGAATAACTGCCTAATTCGACTCACCAACGTAATCCCATTCTTCCAGGAACTTGGTAGTGAAATTACCCTCAACGAACTGCTCGTTTTCCATTAGCTTTTGGTGAAACGGAATGGTGGTTTTTACACCCTCAACAATGTATTCACCTAAGGCACGCTTCATTTTCTGAACTGCCTCTTCACGAGATTGAGCTACAGTAATCAACTTGGCTACCATACTATCGTAATTTGGTGGGATGGTATAACCAGCGTATACATGCGTATCAATTCTAATTCCAATACCTCCCGGCTCGTGATACTCCGTTATTTGCCCAGGACTTGGAATCCAGTTTTTAAAAGGGTTTTCAGCATTTATTCTACATTGCAACGCATGCATTTTTGGCGTGTAGTTTTTACCCGTAATCGGCTCACCTGCTGCAATAAGAATTTGTTCCTTAATCAGATCCCAACCAATTACTTCTTCGGTAATGGTGTGTTCAACCTGAATTCGGGTATTCATTTCCATGAAGTAGAAATTCTTGTGTTTATCAACCAAAAATTCCACAGTGCCAACGCCTTCGTAATTAACTGCTTTAGCTGCTTTTATTGCAGCTTCACCCATTGCCTTTCTCAGTGACGGAGTCATAAAAGGAGAAGGGGTTTCTTCAACTAGTTTTTGATGCCTTCTCTGAATAGAGCAATCGCGTTCACTCATATGACAAGCTTTGCCATATTGGTCTCCCGCAATTTGAATTTCAATGTGCCTGGGCTCTTCTATGAATTTTTCCATGTAGATGCCATCATTTCCAAAAGCAGCACCTGCTTCTCGTTGTACCGCTGCGTATGCATCTTCAATTTCATCTTCGCGCCATACCAAACGCATACCTTTACCACCACCACCGGCAGTAGCTTTTAGCATCACCGGATAGGTAACTTCTTTTGCAGTCTTTATTGCATCTTTTGCGTCTTTCAGAATTCCTTTAGACCCTGGAACACATGGTACACCTGCAGCTTCCATGGTAGCCTTGGCAGTCGCCTTGTCTCCCATGTTTTCAATCATTTCAGCACCAGCGCCAATAAACTTAATGCCATGCTCGCCACAAATCCTTGAGAACTTGGCATTTTCAGATAAAAAACCATAGCCTGGATGAATAGCGTCTGCGTTAGTAATTTCAGCCGCAGCGATAATATTTGGAATCTTCAGGTAGGACTCTGAACTTGGTGCAGGTCCAATGCATACTGCCTCATCTGCAAATCTAACGGGCAAACTATCCTTATCAGCCTGTGAGTATACAGCAACAGTTTTTATTCCCATTTCGCGACATGTTCTAATTACCCTCAGAGCAATTTCTCCACGGTTAGCAATTAGAATCTTTTTGAATAGGGTTGCTTTAATTTTTCTTGCCATAAATAAAGCGATTTAGCTAGGATCCACTAAAAACAGAGGTTGATCGTATTCGACAGGTGAAGTGTCATCAACTAAAATTTTCACCACTTTTCCGCTTACCTCTGATTCAATTTCATTAAACAGTTTCATTGCCTCAATAATGCAAACAACATCACCCGCTTTAATGTCATCACCAACACTCACAAAATGAGGTTTGTCAGGTGAAGGAGAACGATAGAATGTTCCAATCATTGGGCTTTTTACCTCAATGTAATTACTATTTTCTTCTGCTGCTGGTTCAGGTTTTTTAGCAGCTGGCGTAGCAGCAGCTGGTGCAGGAGCAGCGGCAGGTGCTGGTTGAGCAGGCATAGCCTGAAGTTGTTGCACGTTCGGCAATGCACCAACCATAGGAGTTTGTACAACGGTTGTTGCCTCTTGTCCTTTAACTCCTTTAGGAGGAGTTTTTATTAAAATTTTTACGTCATTCATTTCAAGCTCAACTTCGCTTGCGCCAGATTTAGCAACGAATTTGATCAATGATTGTATCTCTTCTAACTTCATAATTTAATTTTCTGAATTTTAAAGATCTATTATTTTTTGCTATCGTAAGCCCATTTAAGATAAACGGCTCCCCATGTAAATCCTCCACCAAATGCTGAGAGAATTAAATTGTCACCTTTATTTAATTGCTTTTCCCATTCCCATAAACAAAGTGGAATGGTTCCAGATGTTGTATTTCCAAATTTTTCAATATTAATCATGACCTTTTTAGGGTCAAGTTCCATTCTATTGGCCGTTGCATCAATTATTCTAAGGTTAGCCTGATGAGGAACTAGCCAATCAACAGTATCTCCGGTTAGGCCGTTACGTTCCATTACATCTACTGAAACGTCCGCCATATTGGTAACGGCAAATTTAAATACCTGTTTACCAACCTGATGAACAAAATGCCCCTGACTATCTACCGACTCGTGGCTTGCGGGTTGAACCGATCCACCGGCAGGTTGATATAAAAACTCCCTTCCAGAACCATCCGAATGAAGAGCAAAATCAATGATACCTAAGCCTTCTTCATTGGGTTCCAGGAGTACTGCTCCTCCGCCATCTCCAAAAATGACACATGTTGTTCTATCGTTATAATTCAGAATGGAAGACATTTTGTCGACTCCCACAATTACAACTTTTTTATAACGTCCCGTTTCAATAAACTGAGCACCGGTAGATAATGCATAAATGAATCCGGAACAAGCGGCATTTACATCATAACTCCAGGCATTTTTAGCGCCAACTTTATCGGCAATAATGTTTGCCGCACTTGGAAAATTATAATCTGCTGTTACAGTAGCACAAATTAGTAGTTCGATTTCCTCAGGAGAAATGCCACGTTTTTCGCAGAGCTCTAATACTGCCGGAACCGCTATATCAGATGCACCTGCACCCTCACGCTTTTCAATTCTTCTCTCCTTAATACCTGTTCGGGTGGTAATCCATTCATCGGAGGTGTCGACTAACTTTTCAAGGTCTTTGTTGGTGACTTTTGTTTCGGGAACATACCCTCCTATTGCAGTAATTGCAGCCGTTACTTTAGCCATTTATAAAGCTATTAATTCTAAATAATACCTTTTTTAATTGTTCTTCAATTAAAAAAGAAGGGATTACAATTTTACCGGCCAATATTACGATTTCATTTTGTACCACACCTATAAAAAAGAAGCTGTTTTTAACCAATAAGTTATGAATACTTCTCATTCTTGCGAGAATTGGGGGCTAAAATAAAAAAATCGAACCCTAAGAATAGAATTCGATTTCAAATAATATTATTTCATAAATAGATTCTTTGAAAAAGAAACTATTTGAAAGCTATTATGCTTCCACAGTATCCTTTTCCATTACAACTTTACCCTTATAGTAAAGTTTACCTTCGAACCAATGAGCCCTATGGTACAGATGAGGTTGTCCGGTAGAAGGACATGTAGCGATAGTAGGAGCAGAAGTTTTGTAGTGAGTTCTTCTCTTATCTCTTCTCGTCTTACTTTGTTTTCTCTTTGGATGTGCCATTTTACAGCGTTTTTATTATAAATTTTTCAACTTGTCCCAACGTGGGTCAATCTTTTCTTCATCATCATTTGAGTAACGATACTCGTTAAGTTTTTTAATCATTTCGGGATTACATTCACCATCGGAATGAACATTTTTAGCCGGAATAGCAAGACAAATGAATTCATAAAGCAATTCCTTAATATCTACTTTATAAGCACTTGAGGAGATGTGAATAATCTCATCTTCGTTCCATGTCTCTTCATCACTGAATTTTCCAATAATTCGGTTCGTCGAGGATATAGAAGTACTTAATCTTTCCATGCATCGATCACAAGCAACATCAACTTGTCCGTTAATACTAAAGTTTAGTACCAACATGGTTTCCTTTTTTTCCAGTTCCAATTGAACCAGAATATTTCCACCATCCACAAGAGACAACTCCTGATCCTGATTTTTAAAAAACTCAAAGAACTTGTTACTCAATTCAAATTGGAAGCTATGTGTTCCAAGTTTTAATCCAGTGAACTGAATTTCATAATCATTCATAGCCTCGAATTTCGAGCCGGCAAATGTAATAAAATTAGCCGTTAAAAACGGAAATTAGGTCAAGGTTTAAAATTCAGTGGTTTAGGTTGATTGAGTGAGTGTAATTACCTGACAAACAACAACTAATAATTTAGGATGATTAGGTTGTAAAACACGATTAATCGTTTTTTGAAGTCCGGGCTTTTTTGGTTACTAGAGGTGACTCACTCAGTTTTTTGAAATCCTTCCTGTTATTGTAAATATCTATGGCCAAATAGACCGCATTTCTGAAAGATGTTTCAGAGGCAATTCCTTTACCAGCAATGTCATATCCCGTTCCATGATCGGGAGAGGTTCTTACAATAGGTAATCCGGCCGTGAAATTCACGCCTTCGTCAAAACTCAACGCTTTAAATGGCGTTAGGCCCTGGTCGTGATACATACTTAAAATACCATCGAATTTTTTATAGGCGGGTGATCCAAAAAAACCGTCAGCCGGAAAAGGACCAAAGGCAAGAATTCCTTTTGACATAGCCTCCTCAACGGCAGGTATGATAACTTCAGATTCTTCACTTCCTATGGTACCATTATCACCATTATGTGGATTTAGTCCAAGAATTGCAATTCTAGGTTTTGTTATTCTAAAATCTTGCTTCAACGATTTTTCGAAGATTTCAATTTTGGTAACAATTTCATCGTGGTACAGGTTTTCGGATACTTCTTTCAAAGGAATATGTCCTGTAATGGTTCCAACTCTTAAATCACCGGCAGACAAAATCATAAGCGGTGTTTCTACATTGGCATAGTCAGCCAAATATTCAGTATGACCTGGAAAATCAAACTCGTCACTCTGTATGTTGTTTTTATTGATTGGAGCTGTAACCAGTACGTCAATTTTGTTTGATGCTAGATCATTTGTTGCCGCTTCCAGAGACAAAAAAGCACACCTTCCGGCATCTCCGGTTGATTCACCAAGCGTTAATTCATTTTTTTCTTCCCAAACAGTCACCAGGTTTACCTTTTTTGAATTGGCCTTGGCGGCGTCTGAGATAAAATTGAAGCTAAAATCCTGAATGTTTAATGCCTTCCGGTAGTCTTTGGCGAGGGAAGTTGAACCGTAAACAATAGGAGTACAACCTTCCATCATTCGGGAGTCCAGAAATGATTTGATAATCACTTCAAGTCCAACTCCATTATAATCTCCAATGGAAACCCCGACCTTAATTTTTTTCTTTCCGGAATGCCTTTTTTGTACCATTTGCCCGATTAAAGATTCTTAAAGAAGTCGAATAGTGTTCTAACTCCAACACCCGTTCCTTCAATTCCTCTATAGTTCTTTTCAGAATGGTTGAATGCAGGGCCAGCTATATCTAAATGGATATAGGGAAAACCGTTCTTTTTATCAGAATCAAGTGTAAAATATTCCAAAAACTTTCCAGCGGTAATCATGCCAGCTTCAGGGCCTCCCAGGTTTTTAATATCTGCTACGTTCGATTTTAAATCGTCCTTATATTCATCCCAAAATGGAAATTGGGTTAACCTTTCGTAAGTTCTAAAACCGGATTCGATAAGTTTATCGTGAACAGGTTGAGGTGCATTACCCATAGATATAATTGCCTTGTCGCCAATTGCACGTGCGGCAGCTCCCGTTAGGGTTGCCATATCAATTACTAATTCAGGATCGTAGTTTCTTGCATAGGCCAGAGCATCTGCCATTATCATTCTTCCTTCTGCATCCGTATTTAGTACTTCAACCGTCATTCCATTATGCATGTGAATAACATCTCCCGGAACATACGCGTTTCCTCCCGGTCTGTTTTCAGTTGCAGGGATTAAGCCTATAATGTGTACTGGAAGTTTGGACTGAGCTACTGCCGCCATGGTGCCCACTACGGTTGCAGAACCACCCATGTCACATTTCATATAATCCATGGAGTTTGGAGTAGGTTTTAGACTCACCCCACCTGTATCGTATACAACACCTTTACCTACTAAAACATAGGGTTTGCTATTTACAGCATTCTCAGGTTTCCATTCTAATATGGAAAACGTGGGTGGATTTGGTGATCCAAGATTTACGGCAAGTAAACCTCCCATTTTTAAGGACTGAATTTTAGTTTTATTAAAAACTTCTACATCAAATCCAACGTCTTCTCCAATGTCTACAATGTCATGAGAATATTGTTCTGCCGTAAGGTAAGACAACGGCTCATTAACCAAATCCCGGGCAACTAATGTGGATGAAACCACGGCGTTGAGTTCGGTTATTTCATTAGAATTCAATCCAATTACATGAATGCTCTCAAGTGAGTTTTTTCTCTTATCGGCATCTGTAAAATATTTTAGGAATTGGTAGTTGCTTAGCCCAAGTCCCTCAGAAAATGCAAACAACAGGTTACTAGAGACATTACCAGTTACTGTTATTTCAGTCAATTTAAGTTTGTTGACCTGCTTACAGACACCATGAGCAGCTAACCTTGCTTTTTCAAGCACCAGGTTGTCGTCATCTCCTTCTTCAATTTTGTAAACAAAAACCTGGTGAGACAACCTGTTTAGTTGAGCTGGATTGTTTTTAGCTTCCAGTTGCTTTTCGACAAAACTTAACTCTTCGTTTGTTAGGCCCGAAACATCGTCTAACGAATTACAAAGGACAACGAAGTTTGAGTTGCTTTCTAGACTTGTGGAGGCAGTAAAAATTGTATTCATAAATCCTGTTTTTAGGGTTGGCAAATGTAGTCAATGTTCTGCTCTGAGGCCCTTAAATTCTAATCATCTATGAACGATTACCAAATATTAAGATGAGTGAATGAGTATATTAATTCAACAATTAGTAATGCTGGAAGCAAATTGATAAAATATTGATTAGAATCACGATTACATTTGTAGCAAACTTAATTTCATGAATAAAGCTTTATTAATATTTACAGGATTGTTGTTATCGGTTTTTGCTTCGGCTCAATGCGATACATTATTAATACCCGATAGTGTTTATAAATTGGTTAAAACAAGCTCGAAGAATGGAGCTAATGGTGGTGAGTTGACTTTTGATAACGATAACAATACGCGATGGAGAACCAAAGGAAATGGCCCGCATGAAATTATAATAGACCTGGGTGCTTCTTATGATGTAAATGGTTTTAGTACAAGAACCCGATGGGAAGGATCCGGGCGACTTTCAGGCTATCAGATATTTGTAACCAACGACACCACAAAATGGGGCGATGGAGAGAAAAATGATGCAGCAAAATACGCTGTCAAGAAAAATGAAGACACAACTTATTTTGGGGCTGTTAACGGACGTTTTGTCAAATTAATTTGTGAGTCTTCCAAGGCGGATTTGCAAATTTCAGAATTTCGATTTTTCCGTGATAAGTGTCCGGCTTCCGGTAAAAAGAATCAGCCAATTGATTTTCCTGCCATTAGTAAGAAAACAACCGATGATGCTCCCTTTACCTTGAACGCAACAGCGTCGACAGGTGCAGCCATTAGCTACGCTATAGTTTCTGGCCCAGCCACTGTAAATGGGTCAACCTTAACTTTGACCAAAAGCGCAGGAACAGTCAAGGTTAAAGGGATAGTGGCGGGTTCAGCAACACACTATTCATCCGAACGGGTCATTCAGTTTACGGTTATTGATTTGGCTGATTATAATCCCATTGTAAGTACAAGACTGATTGACGATGTTCCCCTGGAAATATTGGACACCAACGTTTGGTATCCAATATATATTAATGCTTCGATCGATGAGTCCAGCTTTTTAAGCATAGATCGGGTAAGGGTAGAAATTGATGGAAAGGAATTCGTGCCCATCAAGAAAGAAGGGTTTTACTACCTAGCCTGGAGACCTAAGCAATATAAAACCCATGATGTAAAAATAGTTGTAACGGGAAGTAACGGGAATGTTACAACCTTAGCCAGAAATATTGAAGTAAAACAAGGAGCATCGACGCAAACCGTTACGACCCTAGATTCAGTGGTAATTTGGTTTGGGCAACAGAACAGCAGGGATTATTACGGCAAACACAAAATGCCCCAGTTTACAGGTACGTATGACAAAATAGTTGCCAATTTAGATGTAGCCTGTCCGAATAATAACTGTGATGATTGGGATCGTTGGGCATATATTGAAATAACTGCACCCGACGGAAACAGGATTCAAATTATCCGGTACATTACACCATATGCTGTTGCTTGCAATCACAGCATAGATTTAACCGAATATGCTTCGTTACTCCAAGGTGAGGTAGAATTTCATGTGTTTATTGATACCTGGGGAACTGGTGGCTGGGGCCTAACACTTGATCTGGAATACACATCGGGTAAACCCAATTATATCTATTCTGCTGTTAATGAAATATGGGATGGAACGTATGATTTTGGAAATCCCACAAAACTCCAACCTGTTCCTCAGGTTAAGCACCATACCGTTCAAAAAACCGAAAGTTCTAAGTTGATTCTTTCGACTACGGGCCATGGTTGGGGACAGGATAATACTGGGAATGCCGCAGAGTTTTATCATGCCAAGCACGATATTTTGGTTAACGGATCCAAAATTTATCTTCAGGATTTATGGAATACCTGTAATCCTAACCCTGATAACTGCACAGGACAGAGAGGAACGTGGACCTACAACAGAGCAGGTTGGTGCCCCGGTGCTATTTCACCTCCGAATAAAATTAATCTGGATGCGTATACCAGTCAGTCCTCAATTAATCTTGACTACAAATTCCAGGCGTCTTACCAGGATCAATGTCACCCCAATAACCCGAGCTGCGTAACTGGGGTTACCTGTTCAAATTGTAATGCAGGGTATAATCCACATTATCAGGTTGATGCCCAGGTAATATCGTACAGCAATGAACCAATAATCTATGGAGAAACTGAAAAATTGGTTGGTGTACCGGATTATGTTAATCAGGACAAGAACTATCAGCTTCAACTTTATCCTAACCCAAGTTCGGGTCAGTTTTTAATTGGCACGCCAGGTATTGATGGTGAAGTTGGAGTGTCCATTTTTTCGGTGGATGGAGTGCAACATATGCGTTACTTCTTTAATTCCAGTTTAGAATTGGAATCATACAATTTCGATATTAGCCACCTGGAAAATGGTGTCTATTTTGTTGAAGTATCTAATGCTTCAGGAAGTGGAGTAAGCAGGTTGGTATTGGAACGATAAAAACAAAAAGGCCATCTCAACGAGACGGCCTTTTTTAAATCATTTTAATCCAGTTGAACTATAAAGTTCCTCTGTTTTCTTGTTCTCGCTCAATGCTTTCGAACAAAGCTTTAAAGTTTCCAGCTCCAAACCCTCTTGCTCCCATTCTTTGAATGATTTCGAAGAATAGCGTTGGTCTGTCTTCTACAGGTTTAGTAAAGATTTGCAACAAGTAACCTTCTTCATCTGCATCCACAAGAATTGACAGTTTTTGAAGTTCTTTAATGTCTTCCTTCATCATGTCCCTGTGCTCGCCAAGTCTTTCAGGAATTGCATCATAGTATTCTTGAGGTGGAGGGGGTAAAAATTCTACACCTCTTGCCCTAAGTCCGGCAACGGTAGTAATAATATCATCTGTCGCAACTGCAATGTGCTGACAACCGGGTCCCTCATAAAAATCTAAATACTCTTCAATCTGAGACTTTTTAGCAGCTTTAGCAGGTTCGTTAATTGGAAATTTAATTCTACCATTTCCATTGGACATTACCTTACTCATTAGCGCAGAATATTCGGTATGAATCTGCTTGTCGTCAAACGATAAAAAGTTTTCGAAGCCCATGATATCTTCATACCACTTTACCCAGGTATTCATTTCACCCCAGCCAACATTACCAACCATGTGGTCGATGTATTTCAATCCCAATGGTTCAGGGTTGTAATCAGACTCCCATTTGACGAACTGAGGTAAAAAAGTACCTCGATAGTTTTTACGTTCCACAAACATGTGAACGGTTTCGCCATAGGTGTAGATTCCTGCTCTAACAATTTCTCCATGTTCATCGGATTCTACCGTAGGCTCCATGTATGATTTAGCACCTCGACTAGTCGTTTCTTCATACGCCTTTCTTGCATCGTCTACCCATAGTGCAATTACTTTAACCCCATCACCATGTTTTACAATATGCTCATTTATTGGAGACTTACTATTTAAAGGAGTAGTTAGAACCAATCTTATTTTGTCTTGAACCAACACATAGCTCACAGAGTCAGTCGACCCAGTCTCTAGTCCCTTGTATGCTAGTGATTGAAACCCAAATGCAGTTTTATAATAGTGGGCTGCCTGTTTAGCATTACCAACATAAAACTCTACATAATCGGTGCCCAGAAGTGGAAGGAAATCTTGTGCTCCCTCAAAAATTTTCTCTAAACCGTAGTCTACTGATTTAACTTCTTTCTTACTCATAATTAACTTCTTCTAAAATTATTTATCCAATCCAAGATTTAAAATAGTCCTTATCTGATATAGCTATGGCTTGTTCAGTAATTTGTAAAGGTCTAAAAGTATCAACCATAACAGCCAATTCTTCAGTTTCTTTTTTACCAATACTCCTTTCAGCCGCACCCGGATGTGGTCCATGAGCTGTACCGGCTGGGTGAAGCGTAATGTGCCCGGGAGCTATATCGTTTCTGCTCATAAAGTCACCGTCTACATAGTACAAAACCTCGTCAGCATCTATGTTGCTGTGGTTGTAAGGGGCGGGTATTGCCTGTGGGTGATAATCATACAAACGAGGAACAAAGGAACAGATTACGAATGCGTCTGTTTCAAAAGTTTGATGAATAGGTGGTGGTAAATGAACTCGTCCGGTGATGGGCTCAAATTCATGTATAGAAAACGCATACGGGAAATTGTATCCGTCCCATCCCACTACACCAAAAGGATGTGCGCCATAAGTGAAATCATAAATAACACCTTCACGCTTAACTTTCACTAAGAAATCTCCTAACTCATCGTGTGTTTCCAATTCTGAGGGAGGCCTAAGGTCCCTTTCACAAAAAGGAGAATGCTCCAGGTGTTGACCAAACCAGTTTCTATATTTCTTAGGGGTATACACCGGTCGGTTAGACTCGGTAATGAATAATCTATTCTCACTGGAATCGAAATCCATTTTATAAATCATTCCTCGTGGAACAACCAAATAGTCACCGTAGGCAAAATCGATATTACCCATTTGGGTTCTTAATTTACCAGATCCCTTATGAACGAAGATTACTTCATCTGCATCCCCATTTTTATAGAAATAGTCTTCCGATTTATTGGTTGGAGACGCCAATTGAATTGAAACATCTCCATTAAATAGAACAGGAATTCGCGCATCCAATTGATCGGCTACCGGATTGACTTCAAAACCTCTGAATCGTTGTGCGCGTATATTTTTAGCAACTGCTGCAACAGGATTAACATCTTTTTCTGCCCCGATATTTTTAACGATGGTTGGGCGGTGACAATGGTACATTATCGATGACATCCCATCGAAACCTATAGTTCCAAACAGTTCTTCCGAATACAATTCACCGTTGTCCTTTCTATAAGTTATATGTCTCTTATTAGGGAATTTACCGAGTTTATGATAAAAGGGCATCTCTATTCAATTTTAAATGGACGCCAAAAATATCGGGAGGCATTTCTTAAACCAATGACATATATCATTTCAGTTTGTTAGGTAACAACTATTACTTTCATTTTGCGAAACAGTGCATATTTTTGGAAAAATGAAAGATATTATGAAGAATATTGCCGCGCTGGTTATTTTATGGATGGTGCTGTTGTCTTGTGGAAGTGAGCAACCAAAAGAAACAAAGCCGAAAACAGTATTAAAGGATTATAAAAAAACAGCGGAGGTTGATTTATTGACGGAGGCCAAACGATACTTTTTACCATTGCCCGAAGAGGCTGTTTCTGAAAACAATCCATTGACTAAGGAGAAGGTAGATTTGGGTAAAAAGTTGTTTTTTGACAAACGTCTTTCCAAAGACCAAAACATATCTTGTAACTCCTGCCATAATTTGGAAACCTACGGAGTAGATAATCTACCCACTTCTCCCGGTGATGAAGGTAAAAATGGTGATCGGAATTCGCCTACAGTACTAAATGCAGCACTTCATTTTAGCCAGTTTTGGGATGGCAGGGCTGCCGATGTTGAAGAGCAAGCCGGAGGGCCAATCCTGAACCCCGTTGAAATGAACATACCTTCCAAAGAATTTATGGTAAAACGATTGGAAGGAGTAAAGGAATACGTTTCAATGTTTAATGCAGCATTTCCAAATGAAAAAATCAGCTACGAAAACTTGCAGTTGGCAATTGGCGCATTTGAACGAAAACTGCTCACCCCATCGAAGTTTGATCAGTATCTAAAGGGAAATGAAAACGCATTAAATAAAAAGGAAAAGGAAGGCCTGAAATTGTTCATTAATACAGGTTGTATCACCTGTCATTCGGGTGAAGCCGTCGGAGGAAATATGTTTCAAAAATTTGGACTACATGGGGATTATTGGGAGAAGACAAAAAGTGATCCAGTTGATGATGGGCGATTTAAGGAAACCCAAAATGAAGCTGACCGGTACGTGTTTAAAGTTCCAAGTCTTAGAAACATTGAAAAAACGTATCCCTATTTTCACGACGGAAGTATTTCTGATTTGAAAGAAGCAGTGATAATTATGGCTCAATTGCAAAACAACAAGACAATTACCAGTGAAGAGGCGGAATCGATTGTTACATTTTTGAAGACTCTTACGGGCGAAGTGCCTATTGTAGGAAAGACTCCGGCTTGATTTTTAAGATTCGGATTACCATCTTCAAAACTCGCTAGGGGAATGCCATCACTTTGATACATTTGCTGTCTTCCAATTCAGGTATAAAATATGGCAGAAAAAGTATTAATCATTGGTTCACTGGGTCAAGTAGGTAGAGAATTGTTTGAGAGTCTTTGCGGAGATTATGGAGTTGAAAACGTAATTGCTTCTGATGTTAAAGAATCTGCAGACATAAAGGGTAGATACGAACAATTGGATGTGCTGGATAAGGACCGTCTTTATTCTTTAATAAAAAAGGAAGGTGTAACACAGGTTTATAATCTGGCGGCCCTACTTTCAGCAACTGCAGAGAAAAACCCTGCCTTTGGTTGGAAGCTTACAATTGATGGACAATTTAATGTCCTTGAATTGGCCAAGGAAGGGCACATTAAAAAAATCTTTTGGCCAAGCTCAATTGCTGTTTTTGGCCCAACAACCCCCAAACAACAAACACCACAAAAAACAGTTATAGAACCGAATACAGTTTATGGAATTGGTAAGCTTGCAGGCGAAATGTGGAATCAGTATTACCATGAGAAATTTAATGTTGACGTAAGAGGCGTTAGGTATCCAGGTCTGATTGGTTGGAAGAGCCTACCCGGAGGTGGTACAACGGATTACGCGGTTGATATTTTTTATTCTGCCCTTCGTGGAGAAAGTTTCGATTGCTTTTTGAGCCATGATACTTCATTGCCCATGATGCACATGGAAGATGCTATAAGAGCAACCAGGGAAATTATGGAGGCTCCGGCTGAAAACATAAAACTGAGAACGTGTTATAATATTTCTGCCATGAACTTTAACCCACAGCAACTGGCCAAAGAAATTAAGAATCATATTCCAAATTTTGAGATTACCTATCACCCGGATTACAGGCAGGAAATAGCCAGTACCTGGCCGGCTAGTATTAATGATACCGAAGCGAGAGTGCATTGGGGTTGGAAGGAGAAATATGATATGCCAGGCTTGGTAAGAAATATGATTAAAAACCTTAAGGACAAAGTTTAATGTTTCACAGATTCCTGTTGTTAATTGTCATTCCTGCACTCGTATTCGTTTCTTGTGAAGAAGAGCCAAAGCGGTCATTAAAAAAGGGAAAACCAACTAATAAGGTTCGGTTTGTTCCCATAGAAAGGCCTGAATTTAATGCTGATAATGCCTATCAATATATTAAAACCCAGGTAGATTTTGGTCCAAGAGTACCTGGAACACCATCGCACAAACGATGCGCTGAATACCTCGAAAAAGAACTGTCTCAATTGGGAATGGAGACCCAGGTACAGGAAGCGAAGGTTACAAGTTTTGATGGTGTTGAGTTACCTATATATAACATTACGGGTAGGTTCAATTCCGAAAACCCCAATCGGATAATGTTATTCGCCCATTGGGATACCAGGCCTTTTGCTGATAGAGATACCAAAGACAAAAAGAAGCCAATCTTAGGAGCTAATGATGGGGCGAGTGGAGTAGGTGTTTTACTGGAGATTGCCAGAATTATTGCTCAGGATTCATTAAAACCGTCTGTCGGAATTGATATTGTGTTTTTTGATGCGGAGGATTATGGACAGCCATCCGGAACCATGCAAGGAGCGGAGTCATCGAATACCTGGTGTTTAGGTTCGCAGTATTGGGCAAACAACCTACCTGAGGATTTTGTGAGGCCGAAATATGGTATACTCCTTGACATGGTAGGTAGTGCAAATGCAACATTTCCGAAAGAAGCAGGGTCCATAAAATACAATTCGTCCCTGGTTTCCAATGTGTGGTTTATAGCTAATAAACTTGGTTATGGGAAGTACTTTATTCAGGATGTTGCAGGTGGTGGAATCACCGATGACCATGTTCCGGTAAGTGTTTTAGCCAATATTCCTTCTATCGATATTATCCATTACGACCCAAGAAAGCGCGACTTCGGGCATTTCCATCACAGACATAGCGACAATATGGACGTGATTGATAAAAATACGTTGCACGCTGTAGGGGAGACTGTGTTGGAGGTAATTTACAGGGAAAAATAATTTTAGTGATTTCCTTTAAAGGACAATTGTACAGTTTACTACATTTATCCAACCATTGACAGGAAAAGTACAATTAAGACATACATAATTAAGATAAATTTGGCTTAGAAAAGATTTAATACTATGAAAAAGCAAATTACAATTCTCTCGTTGGCAGCAGTAAGCTGGATTCTGTTTAACGCTTACACAAATGGCGCACCATCTAGTGGAGCAACAGGATCAAATGGTGATAACAATAAAACTTGCGCTCAGTCTGGTTGTCATTCAGGAACAGCTACAACGGTTAATAACATGATTTCGAGCGATGTTCCAGCTACTGGTTGGGAAGCCGGTAAAACTTACAATGTTTCATTTTCAATTTCAGAAGCAGCGGTTAGCAAATTTGGTTTTCAGGTTACATCAGAGGACGGAAGTGGTAATAAAAAAGGAACTTTTGTAAAAACTGCAGCAACTCAAATACTAAATGGGGGATCTCACATTACCCACCTCCACACAAGTACCAGTGGAACGGGAACAAAAACATGGGCTTTTACCTGGACTGCACCAAGTGCCGGAAGTGGGGATATTACCTTTTATGGAGCAGGTAATGCTTCGGATAACCGTGGAACTACTACGGGGGATGTAATAAAAAAGAGTTCTCTCACGGTAAAGGAAAATACCAGTACAACAGGAATTGCATTGCACAAAGAAGGCCCAAATGTTCTGATTTATCCGAATCCGGTAGAAAGTCAGTTGTCAATTAATGGCAGGGTTTCGGGTGAGTTCAAAATATTTGACTTAAGTGGATTAACCAGGATTTCGGGTACGCTTGAAAATGGAACTAATCGGGTGGATGTATCAGAACTCGATGAAGGAATTTATTTTCTGTAT